>Ga0210043_1000356_pt1 | contig 47895 bp, 61 predicted proteins | sample CryGeymet201501t_FD_183990 | JGI IMG/M metagenome (GOLD analysis project Ga0210043, IMG submission 183990) | Groundwater microbial communities from Crystal Geyser aquifers in Utah, USA - Crystal Geyser metaG 2015-01t (SPAdes) (version 2) | ecosystem: Environmental > Aquatic > Deep subsurface >... | reverse complement strand
TGGCTGAACACGCACACCCACGCGTCGCCCCACACAGGGCGGTGGTACACGAATGCTGGGCGCGTCTGCGCGCGCCATGCCTCCACAGGCATGGGCCACCCTGCCCTAGAGGTGTTCGTCTCGCGTCTCGCCCCCCTGGACTTGCCCAGCCTCACCTGCCCCCTGGAGGCCCAGGCCGACCCCAGCGCCACCGAGCAGGCCCTGGCCGACAGCGCCCACCAGGCGAGGGTGGGTGTCAAGCTCGCGCGCGCTGGTCTGGTGGCGATCCTGGAGGACGAGCAGGGGCCGCGTGTGATGGGCCTGTGGGTCCACCAGCTGCGCGGCGGCGCCGCGCAGCTCTGCGCCGAGGCCCAGGCCTACCATGAGCGCCTGGGTGATGTTCGCGCGCTGCTCACAGGGGCAGCGCGCGAGGCCGAGGAGTGGAGCGCCGAGCCGGAGATTTTGCTGGGCTGCCGACAGGGGCCAGTGGGCGCCCACCTCTGCACCGAACACCTGGGCGCATGGCGCGACGCGCGCGCCGAGGTCAGGCGCCACCTCGCCCTCGTCGCCCAGGGCAAGGCCTCGCGCATGGATGAGCGAGGGCGCCACCTCCACCATGTGGAGACCGTGACGCTGGACCGCCTGGCCGATGCCCTGGCGCGCCCCCACCAGCACAGGCCCCACTGGGCTGGTGAGCGCCTGTGGTCTCACTGGCCTTGCGCCCTTGCCCAGGGGTCCGAGGCGGTGAGGTGGTCGCCTTACCTGTCGGTGGTGGTCGGCGCGAACGGGCGCCAAGTGGTGATGTATTGGCGAGCTGGGCGCCTCACCCAATGGCGCCCCCTCGCCTGGGCCGCGATCAAGGGCGAGCTGGGCGCTGACCACCCCCACCAGGTGCGCGCCCTGGTGGAGCGCACCGAGCAGCTGGCCGCGATGCTGGACGCCGCGATGTTTGAGGTGGGCGAGTGTGCCCAGGCCGAGAGTATGGTGACGTCGGCCCAGTGGCGCGCGGCGGAGCTGCCCAGCTGCCCAGGAGCGCCCGAGTGGTGGCCTGGCGATGCGCTCCAGGGCCAGACCCTCGCGGATCTGTGGACCGACAGGGACGGCCTGAGCGCGCGCTGGAGCTTGGCATTCCTCGCCACGGCTGGGGTGGCGAGGCACATGGCCCAGGCGCTCCAGGGCGAGCTGGGCCTGTGTGAGAACGCCTGTGCGCTGGGCAGCGCATGGGACGAGCTCACAGGGCTGGGGGTCAAGCCCGAGCAGCTTGAGAGCGCGCGCGCGCTGCTGGAGTCGAGGGCGCGCGATTGGGGATATTGGCCCCAGGCCGATCGCATCCTTGACCTGACCGCGCGTGAGCAAGCATGGGCGCTGTTCCGCGAGCGCGCGAACATCACCCAGACCATCTAGCACCCCAGCAGCTTGACCCCTCGCCCCCCTGCCCACTAAATGATGGGCAGCGCCGCCCCCCTCGCCAGCCGGTGAGGGGGGCGCTTCACGTCCACCCCCCAGCACCCTCGCCCAGGATCGCCCATGAGCCGCGCGCACCCCCGAACGATCAATGACAAGTACGAGCTGGTGGCCACCAGGCTGCTGGAGACTCACCCAGACAACCCCCGGCGCGGCAACCTCGCCCAGGTGGTGGAGAGCATCGCCACCAATGGCCTGTTCGGCGCGCTGGTGGTGAACCGCAGGACGCGCCAGGTGCTGGCCGGGAACCACCGTCTCCTGGCCGCGCGTGAGCTGGGTATGGAGAAGGTGCCTGTGGTGTGGGTGGACGTGGGCGACGAGCAGGCCCTGCGCATCCTGGTGGCCGACAACCGCACCAGTGATCTGGCGAGCTATGACGAGGCCAAGCTGGGCGAGGCCCTGGAGGCCCTGCGCGTCGCGGGCGAGCTATCAGGGGTCAACGGCCTGGAGGGCACAGGCTTTGACCATGGCGACCTCACCCAGCTGCTGGCCAAGCTCCACCCCCAGGAGGGTGAGGGGTGGCGCCCAGAGGACGAGTGGAACGACATGCCGGCGTTCCACCAGGACGATCTGAGGCCGGCCACCCAGGTGCTGATCAGCTTCACCACCGCCGCGCAGAAGGTGGAGCTGGGCAAGCTGCTGGGCCAGGAGTGGACCGAAAAGACGAAGTCCGCCTGGTGGCCACCCCAGGAGCGCAACGTGTTCGCGGACAAGTGCTGGTCAGCAGCTGCTGGGCATGAGCCTGGCGAGGGTGAGGGCGAGCGATGAACACCCCCCAGTTTCCGCTGTACATCCCGAGCAAGGGCCGCGCCCAGAAGCGGCTCACCAACGACGCGCTGACCATGATGGGCCTCGCCCACACCCTGGTGGTGGAGCCCCAGGAGGTGGAGGCCTACGAGCGCGCCACCGAGGGCAACCCCCTGGCCACTATCCTGCCCCTGGATCTGGCCTACAAAGAGACCTATGAGCTATGCGACAATTTAGGGCTTACGAAGTCCACAGGACCAGGCCCAGCGCGCAATTTCATATGGGAGCATTCAAAGCTAAAAGGACATGCTTGGCATTGGGTTATGGACGATAATATCTCAAAGTTTTATAGGCTAAAAGACAACACAATTATCAAGTGTGTGGACGGAACACCCTTCAAGGTGATGGAGGATTTCGTTTTGAGATATGTGAATGTTGGCATGGCCGGACCCAACTATGAGATGTTTGTTCCGCGCCGCCATGACGTGCCACCGTTCATAAAAAACACCCGCATATATTCGTGTAACCTCATAAGAAATGACCTGAAATTCAGGTGGCGCGGGCGCTATAATGAGGACACGATCTTATCAATTGATATGATGAAAGCTGGGTGGTGTACTGTTCAATATAACATCTTTCTCCAGCAGAAGGTGGCCACCCAGACCCTGGGCGGCGGCAACACCGCCGAGTTCTACGCGAGCGAGGGCACCGCGCCAAAGTCCAGGATGCTGGTGGAGGTTCACCCCGACGTCGCGCGCGAGGTGTTCAAGTTCCGGCGAGCCCATCATCACGTCGACTATGGAAAGTTTAAGCACTTGCATATTATGAGAAAAGCGGACTATGACCACCCCCCACAGGCGAACGAGTACGGGTTGATTCTAACAACGCACAAATAACACTTGACAGGCGTGGTATCGGCGGGCAAATATAAGGGCAGCTGGTGAGTGACACCAGCTGCCCTTCATCATTCAGGAGTCTAAAATGGTTCAGCCCCTCGCCTCGCTCAACATCCGCAATTCATCCATCCAGGCCTCGGACGTGGTGGCCGAGCAGGTGGGCGCTGGGCGCGTAAATATGCGCCTCTCCGCTGCCCAGGCGGTGGCGCTCCAGGGCTTCGGGACCAACCCCATGGAGACCTTCATGGGCACCTTCATCATCACCACCCAGGGCCAGCAGCACGAGATCGCCGTGTTCATCCTCTCGGTGACCTGGGACGCCTTCGCCGCCATCGCCAACGTGGTGGCCGAGGTGGTGCCTCGCGCCGCTTCCGAGAAGGCCTACTGCGCCGCGTTTGTGGGCTGCTGACCTCCACCTATTCCAACCCCACCAGGAGCCCCCCCGATGCGTTGCCCAACCGGAAACCCCACCATGTTCTCCCGCTGTTGCTCCCCTCGCGCTCGCTGTCTCTACTCCCCTCGCCCCTCCACCCTCGAAGGGGCTTGCCGTGGGGTGTCTAGCGCTTGGAGCGCCCACCTCTGCGCGCGCCCTCACCCCTTCGCCCAGTGCTACCTTGAACCGCTCCCGATGAAGATCCGCCCCTCCTGTTGACCTGACCCTCTACCTCCAAAGGAGCCTCCTTATGACTTCCCCCACCGCGCCGCCCCAGGGCGCGCGCTTGTGTCAAGACGAGGCGCGCGCGTGCGCCCCCTTGTTCACCCCCCAGCCCTTGCTCCACCAGCTGCCCGCCGAGCTGCCCAGCTGGGCAGCTCATGCGCGCCCTATACATGCAGCGCTCCGGCGCGCCCCAGCAGCTCACAAGCCGGAGACGGTCAAGCTGCTGGGCCTCGCGGCTCACCACCTCCACCAGCTGGTGGCCCTCCACACCGAGATGGAGGCCGACGAGGACCGACGCGCGCGCTGCTATCCCCTCGCGCGCCTTCTGACCTCGCCCAGCTGGGGGTTGCGCATCACCCAGCCGGGCACCCCGAAGGCAAAGGAGTGGGGCCTGTTCGATGATATGGCCTCGCTCCGGCGCGCCCACCTCGCGCTGACCGAGGCCGAGCAGCCCAGCCCTGAGCTGGTCAAGGCGCTGCTGGATTTCAGGCGCCCCCTGGCCGAGCAGCTCCAGCACCACCAGCAGCTGATCAAGCGCGAGCTGCTGGGGCAGCTGCCCGCGAGCGACGAGGGGGCGAGACGCTGGCTGTGGGCGCGCCTTCTGCGGTCCAAGTCCACCCCCAGCAAGGCGCTGGTGGCCATGGCGCATGAGCTGCACGAGGGCGCGCTGACCTACACCGCCGAGCTGGCCGCCTGGGATTTGGCGCTGGCCACCAGGCACAAGGTCAGGGCGCCCATAGGCCACGACGTGGCGGCCTACCTTCGCGCCGATCTGCTCACCACCAGCCCCACCACCGACGAGCCCAGGAGCCGCGCAGGGCTCACCGAGGCCCATGCGCTGGGCCTGACCATCCTTCGCGGCGCCGCGCAGCTGTGCGCCCAGCTGGATGGGGTCAGGGTGCGCCCCACCCTGGACCTGCCCCAGCAGCGCGCGGCCCACCTCTGGCGCCCAGCGCCCCCCAGCTCCACCACCGACAGCACCTGTGAAGGGTGCGCCCTGCCCAGCACCAGGCACCTGTGCCCTGTGTGCGCCACCCTCGCCATGGAGACCGCCGAATGACCACCCAGACCCCAGCCCTTATCCTGAGCGAGGCCCAGGCCCAGCTCGCGCGCATCGATGCCGAGCCCACCAATTTCACCGACCCGTCCAGATTGCCCCAGCCCGAGGTGGAGGGCCTGGAGGACGAGCCCACCTTCGCGGACCTTCGCGCCGCGATCCACACCCAGGATGCCGCAGGCCTCGCCTGGTGTATCGCCGGGCTGGAGGTGGTGAGCGACGAGAACGAAGAAGCGCGCGCTTACCTGGGCGCCTACCTGGAGCGCACCACCCCAGCGCGCGCTGCTCACCACCTCGCCCCCCACCTCCACCTGACTGCTGGCGCCTGGGTGCTGGAGCAAGACCCCTCGCTTAGGGCGCTGATGGGCCACATGGATGGACAGGTGGGGCGCTGGACGTTCGATGCGCTGGGGTGGCTCCACTATCGCGGCGAGAAGGTGGCGCTGATGGCGGCCCCCCCAGGCGCCGAGGCCATGGCGCGAGGCTACCAGCTCGCGCCTGGCCACTGGGCGCAGCTGGGCGCCAATGCCCACCTTCACCGCGCCGACTTCGCGCGGTGGCTTGCGCGCGAGCTGGAGCTGATCCTGACCTCGCCTCGCGCCATGGATAGCTCCCTGCGCTCTTACCTGGGCTGGGGCGGCTATGGCCCTCGCGTGGACCTTGCGCCCTACATCGACCCCCTAGCCGCGACCCTGGAGGCTCTGCGCGAGGGCATTTTCCCGGTGGCCCACCCCTACCCCCTCATGCCCCTGTCCCACCAGGAGCTTTGCCAGGCCCAGCGTACGGTGGGCGGATCGGTCGCCCGTTATCCTCACCTCGTCGAGCTGCTGGCCGCGCTGCTGGGCCACCCCACCCCCAGCTCTGGGGTGGGCGACCGCACAGGGCGCCCGGCGCCTGACCTGTACCAGATATATAACCACCTCGCGGGCTGCTGGCCGCACAGCTCGCCCGAGTGGGGCGACGAGGGCGCGAGGCGCTTGCGCCTGGTGGAGACCTGCGCCGAGCGCGCGCTTGACGAGCTGCTGGCCTCCTGGGGCGCTACCCCCACCCTGCCCACCCCTCGCCCCACCCAGGCGCCCCACGTCAAGATAACAGACCGCGCCGCCGACTTGGCCAGGCTGGGCGAGCTGCTGTTACCCTCTGGCCAGCGCCTGGAGGCCTCGGCAATCATGGCGCGCCCGGCCGGCGTTGTAGTGTTCCAGGTCCAGGCCACACATGGCGACTTTGTTGCGCCCAGCGCGGCCAACCCCATACCGGCGATCCTGGAGGTCAGCACTGGGGACGCCGTGATCTCCCTGGAGGTGATGGTGGAGCGCGCCAGCTGGGACTTGATGCGCCAGGCCTGGAGCGTGTCGGCCAGTCTGGCCGATATCTTCAGCGCCGAGAACCGAGCAGCCTGGCGCCAGGCCTTCGGTCTGCGAGGCGATGAATGAGCGCCACCCCCTACGAGTGGCAAAGCCGCCCTGATTTCGCGCGACTCCTGGGCATCACCGATGCGTCGGTGGTGAACGGGATCAAGCGAGGGCGCATCGAGACGCGCGCGCTGACCACCGAGGAGCGCGCCACCTCGACCGAGGAGCGCAAGCGCGCCGGGATCAAGGGGCGAGGCCCCACCCAGGTGGTGCGCTTGAGAGCTGACCTGACCGCGCTGTCGGTGGTGCCTGTGGTGCGCGCCAAGAAGCGCGCACCCAGGGCGCCCAAGCCCCAGCCCACCGAGCCCAGCCTGGCCTCGCGCGGCTTGCCTGAGCTGGGGCGCATCCTGCCCCCAGGCGAGCGCCCCCTGACCGCCTTGGGCGGTATGCTGGTGTTCAAGACCGGCTGCCCCCAGAGCTTCGCTGATCAGGTGCTGGAGCTGGCCCGCATCGCCTTCCCCAGCGCCGACACCATTCACCTCGCCCTGTCCGTTGACCTTGTGCTGGCCAGCGCGAGCGCGCCCCCAGCCGACCCCACAACCCCCGAAGGAGCCCCCGAATGACTTCCCCTGACCTGTGCGCCCAGCTGCGCGGCCTGACCGACCCCACGATCTGGACACAGGGCGAGCTGGCCGCGCGCCACCTCACCCCCGAGCTGCGGCCCTACTTCTACCGCGCCACCATGACCGGCCCCCTGGAGCTGACCGACGCGGGGCGCTTCCTGGCCCAGGTGGTGCCTCACCACCCCTTCGCGCTCCGGCTCGCCACCTGGGTGCGCTGCGTCATGCCCCCTCGCCTCCACCTGTGGCGCGCGGAGCTGGGCGAGGCGAACGAGCGCACAAGGGGCTGGGGCGAGGCCGAGATGGTGGAGGCCCTGGAGCGCGAGGCCTTCACCCAGCGCTCTCACCGCGCGCGCACCGAGCTGATCCTGGAGAAGCGCGAGGATAGGCGCGAGGTGGTGGACCTCGCGGCCACCATGTTCAGCACCTGCCCCCCTCGCGGGCTGCTGGGCCTGGGGCGAGGGTACTATGGGCTGCTCTGGGTGGCCCTGTGGACCTCGGCCCTTCGCGCCCACCCCACCGGGGAGCCTGGCGCCCAGCACTCCACCTGGTGGGCCGTGTCCACCCAGCAGCTCCGCGAGGCGATCCAGGAGGATGGTGGCCGGATCCTCACCCTTCACTCGCCCCAGCACTGTAACGAGATGGAGCTGGTGGGCGCGCGCGAGGTGGCCCCATGAGCCGCGCCAAGAAGGCCTCCACCCCCTCGCGCCCCTTTGAGGCCTGGGGCGATCTACGCGGCGCCTTCGCTGCCCAGGAGTGGGTGGAGGTGGCGCGCCTGATGGACGAGCCCCAGAAGGGCGCGCGCTGCGGCTCAGACGACGAGCGAGCGCGCGAGTGGGCATTCTCTCACCTCATGGGCCTGGCGCCGGAGAGACGACCCTTCCGCCTGGTGGTGGGCACCAGGAGCGTGGCGCGCCCACCCCTCCAAAACATCGATAGCGCGGACCTCACCACCCAGCACCACCGCCTGAGCTTCTATGGGCCAAACCTGGTTCTCGGCCCCCTGTACGGTTACACCTGGGCGCACTACCCACCCAGGATCTGGTCAACCGACTGGGAGACCGAGCCCGCGCCGTTGCGCAAGCCGCTTCGGCTCGCGCGCGCTCAGGCGCTGTATGCGCTCCTGGAGCATGGGCGCGCCCACCAGCTACACGGCTTCAATGTGGCGGCCTTGCGCCAGCTCTGGCAGCTCGCGCTGACCACAGCCGATAACAGTGATGCGCTGCTGGACAATCTTTCCACGATGTTCGCGCCTGAAAAGTCCTTTAGGTGGGCGCGCTCCGAGCCAGGCCTGGCCGAGCTCAGAAGGCGCGCCGAGCCAGTAGTAGGCGCAGAGGCTGTTATCCTCTGCGCCGAGTTCAACGCCGCCTATATGGCGCGCCTGACCCCCTCCTGTGTCCAGGTGCTGATCCAGTGGGGGCGCTTGCGCCAGCTGCTGGTGGACGAGGCCGGGGCATGGCCTGTGCCCAGCCCCATGGTGGGGGGCGCCCCCCTGATGATCAAGCCTGAGCGCACCCAGCAAGTCCTGCCCACCCTTCCCCTGTTCGGTGGAGGTGAGGCATGACCAGGCCCAAGAAGCGAGAGAGCGCGCCGGCGCCCCAGCTGGACCTGTGGAGCATCCCGCAGACGCGCGAGGCCATGGGCGAGGTCTGGTGCGCCCAGCTCCAGCAGCTGATCCCCAGCGCCGAGCTCCAGGTGGTCCAGGACTGGACCCCAGACCATCTCGCGCGCACCGACCGCGCGGCCTTAGTCCAGGGCTGGCACCTGCGCATCGAGTGGCGCGACGAGCGCGCCACCTGGCTCGGCTGGGCCACAAAGCTGCCCTGGAGCCTCGCCAGCTATCAGTACAATGGGCGCACCTCGGACCCCTTCTACGGCGGCCAGGCTCACCCCCCAGGCCTTGACGTCTGGGAGTTCAACCTGGGCGTCCACAGGTCCGAGCCGAATTGTCCACCCACTTGGCTGGTCACAGGCCAGGCCCAGCGCATCCTGCCCAGGGATGCGCTCAGGGACGCGCTGGCGAGGGCAATTGAGAGGCGCAACGAGTGGCATCGCAACATGATGAGACACGATGCGAAGTATGGAGAGATGGGCTGGTGGTAACACTAAAAGACATATGCAAAAGGATTAAAGCTATGACACTAGATGGACGAGACGAGCTGGGCGCGCGCGCCTGGACCAAGGCCAAGAAGGATCTGGAGCGCGCCGGGATGCCCGCGATCAGCTTGGGGCCTCACCTGTTCGTGTATGCGCCCGACGACCTCCACCAGCGCACAGGCACCAGGCGCATCTTCCTCGCCCCCATCGGCGGCGGTGAATGGAAGGGGTGGCTTGATCCGCATGTGGAGGTGAGCGCGCGAGCTGCTGGCCCCCTGGAGGCGCTGGGCGCCGTGATCGCCCAGCTGGACCACATGACCTCACCCCTTGACCCCCTGACCCCACCCACCGAGGAGCCCACCCCATGATCGCGATTTACTGTCAGGCCTGCGGCGCCACCCTGACCCTGAGCCTCGCCCCAGCCCTTATTGAAGACTATGTGGGCGCGCTGCTGGCGAGGGGGTGGCGCCCATCTATCACTGGCGAGGGCGTCTGGTGCGCCACATGCCCAGACTGCTCACCCCTTGACCCCTCGCCACACGGGGGGTCAAGGGGTGAGCTTTGGACCGTGTGGATCGAGTATGAGGAGCCCACCTGCGGCTGTCGCGAGTGCAAGACGCATGAGCGTCGGGACAAGGTCACAACGGTGAGCGCTCGCGCTGTGGACGAAGTGGGCGCGATGGCGCGGGGCGAGGAGATCGCCAAGGGCTACGGCCCGCCGATGGCCGCCTATAAGGCGCAGCGGATGGGAGGTGCGCAATGACACCCACCTCACCCTCGCCCTTTGGCGCATACCGCGCGCTGACCATTAAACAGCCGTGGCTGGACGCGATCCTGTACGGCACCAAACGCACCGAGAACCGGACCTGGAGCCGCAAGGTTGACCATGGCACGTCCCTGGGCTGGATCTGGCTTCACGCCAGCGCGGCCTGGGACAAGGAAGGCGAGAGATGGATGGGCGCCCAGCAGCTCCACACCCCCACCCTGGGCGCGCCTCGCTCGGCCCTGCTCGGCCTCGCTTTCGTTCATACGATATCCAACAATGTGGATAAAAAACGCGACCCGTGGGCCTTCGGCCCCTGGTGCTGGGGCCTGAGCGCGGTGGTGCCCTTGCTTGACCCTGTGCCTTGCAAGGGTGCGCTGGGCCTGTGGACCGTGCCCGCGCCCACCCTCGCGCTTGCCCTGGGCGAGCTGCTGGCCCTGCCCCTAGACCTGGCCCAGCTGGACGAGCAGATTTACAAATGGCCCCCCACCCCCACCGAGGAGACACCATGAGCCGCCCCCACGAGATCATCACCCCCCCAGCTGTGGAGCCCATTAAGCGCTCAAAGCGTCGGCGCGCGTCGCTGGCCGCGAGGGCCGGAGCGCACAGGCGCACGAACACCCCGCCGCCCAAAGACGGCCCACGCCGCAGCACGAGGCCCCAGGAAGTGCCCTGGGACCGTATCAAGGCCGCGCCCAGCTGCTATGACTCCACCTGTGCCGCGTATGCCGAGCAGCTGGGCGACGGCGCCGAGGTCTGGCGCCTGGTGCTGGGGGTCAAGCTCCCGAAGGGCCTGGCCAACACTCTGCGCATCGATGCGCCCAGCTCGGTCTATAACATCCCCCTGGTGCCCGATGGTCTGGGGCGCGCCCACCGCGCGAACATCCGCGCCGCCTTCCTCATGCGCAACCCCCAGCGCCCCGAGGCGCTGCTGATCATCAAGGGGCCAGACCCCCAGGCCGCGCTGGAGCTGGTGGCCCTGTTTGACCCCCAGCGCGCGGTGGACCTCGCCCAGCTGGTGAGCGCCCAGCAAGGTGTCACCCTCACCCTCACCCAGGCCACCCCCTCCACCCTGCCCTCCAGCGTCCACGTCCTTTTCGGCCCAGGCCACCCCGACGCCGACACCCTCACCCAGCAGCTCGCCCAGCGCCCCGACCTTACCAGGGCCTCGCTCCTGGAGCGCGCTATGGATCGCCACCTGAGCGCCGAGGACGAGACACAGGGGCTTGAATGGGGAGACCTGGGGCCTGTGACCCTCGACGAGCTCTAACACCCCCAGCTCGCCACCCTCCACCCACCAGCTGCCCCCTCACCAGGGAGCGGCCCCCCTTCCCCTGAGCGCCCTGGCCCCACCCGGTCCAGGGCGCTCCTGTGTCTGGTGTACACATGGACGTGTACACCGCCGCGCGCCGTGTACACCTAGACACCACTTCCCCCTTGCCTCACCCCCTCCAGGCTGGCCTAAATGGCGAGAGAGCGCGCCCTGTACACGTCACGGAGCGCCAAAAACACCCCTCCAGAAGGCACCCCCTTGACCAACCCCACCACCCAGGAGCAGCCCTTACCCGAAGCGCTGGAGACCCTGGCCACCGTCTTGCCCAGGGTGAAGGGCGAGCCGGACAACGCCTATCAGGCCTTCTTGTTCTGGTCGGCCCAGCCGCATGACGCGCGGCGCTGGCGCACCGTCTGCCTGTGGCTGGGGCGCACCCCTGGGTACACCACCCAGCTCAAGCGCTGGGCCGAGGCCTGGAGCTGGGCCGAGCGCGCGCCCATGCCGGATCCCCAGGAGGATGGAGGCGCCGCGCTCCAGGCCAAGGTGGACAAGGTAGACGAGAAGGTGAAGCGCACCCTGGCCAAGGCCGAGAAGGTGGCCAGCGCCGCGCTCACAGGAGCGCGCCAGGTGGACCGCGAAGTGACCACCCGCATGGCGCGCCTGGAGCGATACGAGGCCGAGCTGCGCCGCCTCTGGGAAGCCGAGCTGCGAATAGGAAGCGCGCTGCTCTCAAAGCTGATCCCGGCTGTTCAGGCCCTCGACGGCGAGGCCCTGGCCAAGAGACCGCGCGACCTCGCCGCGCTGCTCACCTCCACCAGGGGCATGGTGGACAGCGCGGCGGCCAACCTGAGCGAGGCCGAGGGCGTGAGAGACTTCCTGGACCAGGCCAGGCGCGAGCTTGAAGAAACCCCCCCAGCTCCACCGGAGCCGGACAACGATAGTGCGGCCTGACTGCCCACTTCACCACAACCCCACAAGACGAGACCGAGCATGACCGAGCAGGACAAGACCGAGACCGAGACCGAGCAGCCCAGCCCCAGCCCCAGCCCCAGCTCCACCACCGAGGAGCATAACGACCCCCAGGCCTGGGCCGCGCAGGGTTACACCATGGGCCTGTGTGAGGATGCCGAGATCATCGCCAGGTTGAACCGCGAGGTAGAGGTGATGGGCGTGGACATGGCGAGCGGCGAGGACTTCACGGCCACCAGGGTGGAGGTGGCCCAGCAGCTGCCCACCCCCATCCACCACCTGACCATCACCCTGACCGAGAGCGACGAGGGCCTGAGCGCCGAGACGAACCCCGAGGAGCCCCCCACCTTCGCGCGCCTGCGCTTGGGAGACCATGTGCGCCTCACCCAGCCCACCTCGCTGACCTGGTGTCACCTCCCGGCTGGGGCGCTGGGCAAGGTCTCAAGCCAGATCACTGGGGTGCGCACCCAGGGCGGCGCCGACGAGGTCGCGGTCACCTTCTACTTGCCGATCTTCGCGGGCATCGATGCGGCGACCTGTAAGGGCTGGGTGCCTCGCGCTGCCCTGGAGCTGGTGGACCCCAGCGCCCTGCCCATGACCGAGGCGGTGGAGCGCATCACCCAGGAGCTGGCCACCTCCGAGGCCGAGCGCGCGCGCGCCTGGGCCAGCTATGAGCGCGAAGTTTGCTGCCGGGTGGAGCTGGAGGCGCTGCTGGCCGAGGCCCAGCAGTACGGCAAGGACGTGGCAGGGCAGGGCCTGGCCTTGTCTCGCGCGCTGGAGGCATCACAGGCCGAGACCGCCCAGGTGCGCAACGAGCTGGCCGCGCGCACCGCCGCCTATAACGCCGAGGTGGCGCGCTCCACCCAGCTCAAGCGCGAGCTGGCGCGCGCGATCCAGGATGCGCCGGAGGTGGGCCAGCTGCTCCACCTGGAGCGCGAGCTGGAGGCCACCCGCGCGGCTGCAGCCGGTGAGCGCGAGCTGGCCCAGCGCATGGGCGATGACGCAGCGGCGGAGCGCCGGACCATCCGAGAGGAGCGCGCCGCGATGCACCGCGAGGCCTACCAACTCGCCTTCGCGCCCGAGACGGCGGCCCTCGCGGTCTGGCTCGTGGGCCAGCACACCCAGGGCGGTCTGTACCTGGTGGGCCTGGGGGTGGGCGAGCTGCTGGGCGAATACTTCCTGGTGAGCCCCAAGCGCGCCGGCGCCTGGTGCGCGCGCGTCGGTGTGGTGGGCCAACCCCCCGCGACCTTCCCGGCCCACCTGGGCGCGAGCCCTGGCGCGGTGGTCCTCGGTGTGCTGGGCGCGCGCAAGGCGAACGATGCGCGAGCCCAGCGCGATGCCATGGCCCTCCAGGATGGCTCGTCCCCCCAGCAGCTCGGCGCTGGGGTCCACATTCAAATGGACGCGAGCGGCTGCGCGGGCGAGGCCGAGATGGTTAGCGCCATGACCGCGAGCGCCCAGCGCCTGGGCATCGAGGTGGCCAAGGCTGTGGAAAAGATGCCACAGCACTGAACGGCCAAAACGGACGCCGCCGCGCGCCGCCTTCCTGATGGGCGGCGCGCTCACTTGTGCAAAACCTGTGGAAAACGAGCATACGACATGACAGAACATCATCACCCCCCGATCTCGGACCCCTACATAAGCGACGACCCAGCCGACGAGCTGCTGACCTACCTTCGCGCTGGGGCCTGCGCCGCATGGCGCCACCTCCACCTTACGGGCTCGCCGGAGTGGTGGGCCGAGGTGGAGGACGCGCTGGACCGTGGCGACAACGTGATCATTCACCCCACCCCCTTCTACGAAGCGGCCCAGGCCGGGGAGAGCCTGGACTATCAGAGCGAGGTGCTGACCAAGACGGCCACCCCCCGGTACTCGTTCAGCCGGTATGAGCCTGGTGGGCGCATCGCCGCCCAGCTGGTGGTGGAGGCCCTGGCCAGCGACGGCGGTTCAGGCCTGGCCCATGCGGCGCTGGGGTGGCTGGAGCAGCGCCCCACCACGACCGAGCCCCACCCCCGTACGAAGTCCAGGAAGCGCACCCCATGAAACCCACCTCGCCCTCGCCCCTCCACATTGTGCTGATCGCGGCCCTGGTGGCCAAGCTCGCCCAGGAGCCCAGCCCCCTGTGCCCAGGCTGTGGACGCGAGCGCGCGCCCAGCGCCTCCACCAGGCCCCAGGTCTTATGTGCCGAGTGCCGAGCGCGCGCGAGCTGGGCGCGCCGTGAGCCCCAGACCCTGCGGGGCAGCTGATGGCGAAGCGTCGCGCTGGGCGCTCCTACCTCCTGGCGCAGAGCGCCCAGGTCAACCCCTTGCTGCGCTCGACGCGCGCGAAGGCCACCGGGCAGGTGGTGCCGCGCAGGGTGCCCAGCCCCACCATGGGCCTGGCCGAGTTCGTGCGCGCGGCCTGGCCCCACGTCGAGCCCAAAAAGCTGCGCTGGGGGCGCCACCTTGATTTTATCTGCGAGGCCCTGGAGCGCGTCACCTCTGGCGAGATCAAGCGCCTCGCCATTAACGTGCCCCCAGGCTACTCTAAGTCACTGTTAGTCAATGTGTTCTGGCCTTGCTGGGAATGGTCACAGGGCCTCGCCACCCGCTTCCTCTGCTCGGCAGGTGTCGCGGGCCTCGCCATGCGCGATGCGCTCAAGACTCGAAAGATCCTGGAGTCCGATTGGTACGCCGCGAGATGGGATACCCCGTTCAGGCGATCAGCTAACGGGACTGCATACTTTGAGCTTGTGAATGGTGCCTCGCGCCGAGCCATATCAAAGGGCAGCCGAACCACCGGACACCGTGGCGATAGGCTGCTGAACGACGATCTTATGACCGTGATGGAAGTCTATTCATCGGCTCGTCTCAAGTGGTCAAAAGACTGGTTCAACACCGAGTTCCTGAGCCGTGGTGACGACGATGAGACGCCTGTGGTGGTGATCGGCCAGCGCCTCCACGAGGCCGATATCTTCGCGGACCTGGTGGCGCAAGGTGGGTGGGTGTTCATCGTCCTGCCCAGCGAGTTTGACCCTGAGCTGGCCGCCCAGGGGGTCCACACCTACGACCGCCCCGACTGGCGCACCGAGCGCGGGCAGCTGCTCCACCCTGAGCGATTCAGCGCCATGGCCCTGGCCCGAAGCGCGCGCGAGATGGGCCGCCTTAACTACGTCGCCCAGCACGGCCAGCGCCCCAGCGCGATAGATGGCGGGGTGGTCAAGCGCGCCGACTTCCGCCGCTGGCGAGTCCTGCCCCAGCTCCACCTCGCAACCCAGCTGATCCTGGCCGTGGATGCGACCTTTGAGGGTGAGGACGGGAGCGATCGGGTGAGCCTCCAAATGTGGGCGCGCTTCGGGGTGAACGCCTATCTGGTGGAGGAAGTGGTGGCGATCCTGTCGTTCGTGGAGACGCTGCGCGCGATCCGCGAGTTCTTGGCCAGCAGCCCCCAGTACAAGAACGCGACCGTGCTTATAGAGCGCAAGGCCAACGGCCATGCGCTGCTCAACGTCCTGCGCGCCACGGTGCCCAACGTGCGCGCCTATGAGCCGAAGGGCTCAAAGACCGCGCGCCTGGTGAGCTGTACGCCGTGCATCGATGCGGGCCAGGTCTGGGTGCCCGACGAGCGCTGGTGGACCTGGGCCGGTGACTGTTTAGACGAGTGGTGCGCCTTCCCGCGCGGGCGCTACGATGACCGTGTGGACACCCTTTCGATGGTACTGATTACCTGGTTCGGGCGCCTGGCGCCCGGCGTTGAAGATATCGGCATTGGCCCAGCCCTGGAGTAACCATGAGCGCCCCCACCTTCTCGGTCCCGGTTTGTCACCCCCACTACTCAACGCGCAGGGAGCAGTACCGCTTCGTGCGCGCGGCGTACCTCGGCGGTCCTGAGTTCTGCGCAAGCTACCTCACCCCGCACCCGAAGGAACGAACCAGCGCGTTCTCCCGACGTCTGGAGCGAGCGGTGTACCCGAACCTCTGCAAGGTCCAGGTGAACACATACAGCGCCCAGCTGTATCGCTCCCCGGTCGCCAGGTCGGTCAAGCCCGCCGAGGGTGAGAGCGCGCGCGAGGCCGAGGCTGGTGACGAGCTGCTGGCCCAGGAGGTGCTAGAGGATTTATGGGACGACGTGGACCGGCTGGGCAACAACGCAGACACGTTCTTTAAGGGGGTGGCGAGCTGGTGCCAGGTGTTCGGCCTGTCGGCGGTCCTGGTGGATCGCGTCCAGCTGCCCGAGGGGGCGCCCACCCCCAGCAGCCGCGCAGACGAGATCGCGCTGGGGCTGCGGCCCTACCTCGTCCATATCCAGGCTGATCACATCCTGGATTGGCAATGTGACGCGCGCGGCGAGTTTGACTGGATTCTGTACGTCACCGAGGCCGAGGAGGACCGCGACCCCCTCACCCTCGCCCCAGCCTCCACGGCCTGGACCTATGTTCTGTGGACGCGAGAGGAGGTGCGCGAGCTGGCCTTTCAAGCCGCCGACGCCGAGACGAAGAAGGCCGCAGGGTGGCAAGCCCTGACCACCAGGCCTAACCCCCTGGGCCTGGTGCCTGTGGAGCTGGTCTTTTGGGGTGAGCGCCAGGGGCGCCACCCCCTCGCCGACAGCGCCCTTGCTGACCTCGCGCCCATGAACCGCAGGCTGATGAACCTTATTAACCTGGTGGACGAGGAGGTTTATCAACACGTCTTCAATATCTTGGCAGTTGGAGAGAGCACCTTTGATACCCTCGCGGCCACAAACTGGAGCGTCGCCGGAGTTCTCAAGGTGAGGAAAGAAGACTTCGCGCCCACCTACCTCGCGCCTGGGGTGGAGCAGATCGGCGCGATCTCCGATGAAGTCGAGAAGTGCATTAGGTTTATGCGCATGTTGTCGGGCAACGTCGGGCGCGGCGTCGATGATGGCTTCGTGCCCCCTTCTGGTGTTAGCCTCGCCTACCAGTCAAGCGACAAGTTCGCGCTGTTCAAAGAGTTTTCAAATCGCATGAGCGACCTGGAGCGCCGGGTGGCGGATCTGGCCCTGGCCTGGGAAGGCATCGCCCCCCCAGGCCAGGAAGTATCGATTGAATATGCACAAGACTTTGATCCTGTGCTGGCGGCTCGGACCTTTGAGGATGGGCTGGCGTTCCAATCCCTGGCGCTGGGGGGCGAGCCCGATGTGGAGAACGAGGTTCAGATCATCCGGCGCTACTTCGCTGGTTCTATGAGCCCGGGCGCCCTCGGTGATATGATCGCGGCGCACCGCGCACGCCGCGCGGAGCAGCCCCAGGCGCGAGCTGTTGAGCCGGTCACTACCCCAGCCCAGCCCATAAACCTGGAGCCCTCACAGGCGGATTTTGAGCAGGTGGGCGCCACGGCCTCGCCCACCGCCCAGCTCAACTTTTAGGCGCCCAGCGCGCCGCAGGCCGGTGGTTCCATGAGGTGTTCAATGTTCCATGAAAATGCCCAGCTCGCGCGCCCCCTGCCCCACCACCTGCCCCGTGGTGTGGTGTTCCTGCTCGGTCTGGGGGTGATGCTGTTCAGCGCCGAGAGCGAGGGTGGTGGTGGGGGTGGAGCTGCCCAGCAGCCCAGCCCCGACGCGCCCAAGCTGTTCACCCAGGACGAGGTCAACCGGCTGCTGGGCGACCGCGCCGAGCGCGAGCGCAAGGCCGTGTTGAGCAAGCTGGGGGTGAGCGACCTGGAGACCGCCGCGCAGAAGCTGACCGCCGCGCAGAAGCTGGAGGCTGACGCCGAGGCCGACAGGCTCAAGCGCCTGGCCGAACAAGGGCGCCTCCAGGAGGTGCTGGACGAGACGACGACCAAGAAGGACGCCGTGATCCGCGAGCGCGAGCTGGAGCTGGAGCAGCTGCGCACCCAGCAGCGCGAGGCCTCCACCCAGCTCAAGCTGGAGCGCCTGTGCGCCAGGGCTGTGAAGCCCGAGCAGGCGGCCCAGCTGATCAAGTCCACCAACGCCCTGCGCTATGACGAGCAGGGCCAGCTGTTCGTGGCTGGCCCCACAGGCGCCCAGAAGCTGGACCAGCGGGGCAATCCTGTGAGCGTTGACGCGTTCATCACCGAGTGGTTCAAGGATAACCCTCACCTCCTCGGCGCCCAGGGCCTCACAACCCAGGGCCAGTCCGGGGGCCAGCAGCGCCAGGCTGGGCCTGGCCAAGTCGCTGGCATCGAGTTCGACGAGGCCCAGCGCGGCTCCGTCGCCCATATGCGCGCCGCATCGCCCAGCGTGAAACGCTGGGCCTCGCAGCGGCGCAAGTCCACCCAGGGCTGACCGTCCAGAATCGTCCGAGAGACGTTTGTTTTCTGGCCAGCAGCCCCAGACCCCAAAGGTGTAAAGAATGCCGATCCGTGCAAATACCGAGGCCACCGAGGCCCTCGTCGATGTCTGGGCCGTTGATGCTGTGGGGGCTCTCCGCCACAAGCTGATGGCGGCCGCCCAGGTGCGCAAGTTCCTGGGCAACGTCGTTGGCCAGAAGTGGGCCACGGTCAACGTGAACAAGCTGGGGGTGCTGACGGCGCGCCAGAAGGGCGAGGGCGCCGACGTCGTCTCTGACGCGCCCACCACGGGCAACGTCCCGGTCACCCTGAGCTACCACACCACCGTGAGCTGGGACGTGGAGGGCACCGCCGAGGCCATGGCCAACCCTGGCGGTATCAACTACGAGGAGCTGGCCATGGACACCCTGGCCGAGGCTATCGAGACGCATGTGTTTAGCGTCTACGCCGACGCGGGCGCCCAGCTCGGTGTGCCGGGTACGCCCCTGGACGAGGGCGCGATCCTGGCGGCCAAGCGCGAGCTGTCGTCCATGCGCTGCCCCCAGTCCGGGCGCGTCGCCTGGGTGAGCGAGGACGACGAGATCGCGCTGCTGGCCCTGGACAAGCTGACCCGCGCGGATGCTCGCGGCGACGGCGGCGAGGCCCTGCGCGAGGGCTACATCGGCCGCGTCCACGGCTTTGACTTCTACTCGTCGCAGCTGATCCCGGAGACGTCGGGCCCGCCCATCACCAAGCACAACCTGTTCTTGAACCCCCAGGGCATCATGCTCGCCATGGCGCCCCTGCCCATGGCCAAGAGCGGTTCCGGCGCGATCTCCATGGTGATGATCGACAACGAGGCCGACGACGACAGCGCCACCATGCTCTCGTTCCGGTACGAGGTCAGCTATGACGCGCGCGCCCAGAAGACGCTCCACACGGTGGACGCGTTGTATGGGGTGGCCATTATCGATGAGCGCATGGTCGTCGAGTACCAGACCTGACCCCCAGCCCAGCCCGCGCCACCCCAGCGCGGGCTGGGCACATGAGTGACCGCAGCACCACCACGCAACCCCAGACGAGAGTAAGAGCATGAGCGCGAGCGAGAGCCTTGAGAACAAGCTGGTACGCCAGCAGCTGGCCGAGTCCACCCTGGAGCAGAGCGCGCCCCAGGCCTCCACGAACACCCCCACCCTGGTGCCCGCGTCGCTGCTCAACGCGAAGGGCAAGAAGACCATTCAGTATGTGGTCAACAACTCGGGCGCGAACACGATCACGGCCCAGATCATGGGCCGCATCGTGACCGAGGACGGCGAGGCCAGCGCCTGGGTGGCCACCACCCTGGGCGCTCAGGACGTCGCGGCGGCGGCCAACGTGGGCCTGAGCCTGACGGCCAACCCGTTCACACAGGTGGGCATCTTCATCGATGCCAAGGTGGACGGCGCCCAGGGTGCGGCCACCGTGTTCGGCCAGGCCAGCGCCTAGTTTTTGCGCTGCCCTGTAAACACTAAAACCCACACGAGAGCCGCCCCCATGGCGGCTCTCAAGCAAAGAGAGAGCAAGGAATGTATCGAGACCCAGGCGATCAGCGCCCCGACGTGTTCGTGATCAACGCCAAGGATCGCATTGTGTGTGTGACCGCGTCACAATGCGACATCATGGTCAGGCTCAAGACTGGGCGCAAGGCCACCCCGCGCGAGGTGGAGGCCTACCAGAAGCGCCTCACGGCGCAGGGTGTGCGCGGCGCGAGCCCTCACGGCATCGTGGCCGAGGTGGCCGAGAAGCGCGCCACCGCCGAGGTGGCCAAGGTGGAGGACGAGGTGGGCGATCCTGACGCGCCCAGCAGCGACGAGGCGAGGGTGGCGCTGAAGTCCTACGACACAAAGGCCAAGATGCTGGCCCTGGCCGCCGCGCATGAGCTGGAGGGCCTGAGCGACAAGATGACGGTGGCCGATCTCAAGGATGCGCTGATCCAGTCGGTGCGCCAGGGGGCGATCCCGTTCGAGTCGCTCTGAGCAGCTGGGGCGCGAGCCCCCCTTGACCACCCCCACCAAAGGACGGCCCCACCAGGCGCCGTCCTTTGACGTATCAGGAGCCTGACGCATGGCGATGAACGCGAGCGAGAGAGCCCAGCTGGAGGCCCAGCTGGAAAGAGTGATGGAGACACAGGACGCGCTGGCCGAGGCTGGGGCCACGGCGGTGGAGCGCGCTTACAAGGATGCGCTGGGGGCAGCTGCTGGGCGGATCAAGCGCCTGGTGCGCGGGCTCAAGACGACGAGCGATGGACGCTTGATCCCTGACCTCGCCCAGGTGACGAGCATAAGCCCCACCTTGATGCGCGAGAACGCACCATGGCGCCTTGTGTGGGGCGAGTGGGTGGATAGGCTGGGCGCGCTGCTCAAGCTCCAGGGAGACTATGGGCGCTCGGTGGGTGGAGGCCCTGGGGCGCTCTGGCTCGGCGCGGATCGCTCGGCCCTGGAGGCCATGGTGGGCCTGTGGCCGGAGACCGCGCAGGACGTCGGCACAGGCCTGGCCGGGCGCTTCTACACCCTCACCCTGGAGCAGCGCCAAAGACTCGCCCAGCTGACCACGAGGCACGCGCTGGGGCGCCTGCCCGCCGCGAGCTTTGAGACCATGATTGACCAGGAGCTGGGGCGCCAGGGGGCGAGGGCTCGCCAGCTGATCCATGACGAGACGCTGGGCCTGGCGCGAGTGGCGCACGAGATCAAGGCCACCCAGCTGGGCCTGGAGTTTTACAGGTACTCGGGGCCACAGGACTCGGTCACGCGGCCCTTCTGCCAGCGCCTGGTGGGCGCGGTCCTGAGCGCCGAGGAGGTGGGTGGGCTGGACAATGGACAGACCGGCGCAGGCACGGCCATGGTGGCCTGCGGCGGCTACAACTGCCGACACAGGTGGGCGGCGACCTCACCTGACTTTTACGACGACGACACCTGGGCGAGCTTGCGCGCGCGCGCTGCCCAGGCCCTCAAAAGCGAGGCCTCAGAATGACCACCCCCAGCGACGACGGGCTGACTCAGTACGCCTATAACACCCACCTGCGGCAGCTGGAGACCCAGGTGTTTAACACCCTCTCCGGTCGCTCCTGTGACCCTTACCAGCGCATGGCGCGCGAGGATGTACGCCGCGCCCTGCGCCGCTACGGCTACATTGATCCCCTGGTGGAGAGCTGGGGTGGGCGCCTCACAGGTGTGCGCGAGACGCGACGTGGTGAGATCGCCAACCGCAGCAGCAAGGCGAGGGCCACCCTGGTGGTGAGCAACCCCACCATGGCGCCTGTGACCATCCCCCTGGGCGCCACCTTCGGGGATATGGACCCCTACGGGGATGATGATACCCAGCTCGTGCTGGACAGCGCCCAGGGGGCATACAGGTGGGCCGCGCTGGCCGAGCTGGTGGTGGCGCCGGAGAGCAGCGCCGAGCTGCTGGTGGAGGCCACGGTGGCCGGGGCGCCTCACAACCTTTGCCAGGGCGCCGAGGTGAACGGTGAGCTGGGCACCATGTACGCGGTGCCCAGCAGCTCGGCCTGGGCCGTGGGCATCACGGTGGAGTGGGGCGCGCTGGACCTGATGGGGGTGGACCACCAGCTTGCGCGCCTGACCTGTTACCGCGCCCTGGTGTATGCCTTCTCGGATCTGAGCCTGAGCATGGACGACCCCAGCGACTTCAAGCGCAAGCTGTACGAGAAGCGCTACAAGGACGAGCTGGAGCTGATGATCAGCTCAGGGGTGGAGATCACCGTGGACGGCAACGGGGACGTGACCAGCGACGAGGATGCGCTGCGCTACGGCAACATGACCTTGACCAGATCCTGAGCGCGAGCGCGCCTGGGTGGAGGCCCAGCCCATGACAAGCATCCGGTTTGATTTTGACCTCGCGGCGGTGGAGCGCGCGCTGGACTCGGTGGAGCGCGCCGAGCTCACCGCGAAGGATTGGGGCATCATCGGCCAGGCCGCTGTGGTGGCGATCCTGGAGCGCACCGAGCATGGCCTGAATGCCTACGGCCTGCCGTTCGCCAGGTATGCGCCCAGCACGGCGCGCGCGAGGGTGAAGGGTGGGCGCCGCGTCTCGGCGGTCACCCTCGCCTACACAGGCCAAATGCTGGGCGCGCTCACCAGCAGCCCCCTTCAAGACGGGGTGCGCCTGAGCTTCGTGAACCAGGCAGCCGAGCAGCTGGCCCAGCTCCACGTCAAGGGAACGCGCCACATGCCAGCGCGCAACTTCTTGGCGATCATGCCCCGGACTAAAACCGAGAACCAGCTGGCCGAGCTCGCCGCGCGGCTGATCGCGCGGCGGCTGCTGGCCACCGTAGGAGCAGATAAGTGACCACGAGAACACCCCCGAAGACGCCCCAGGCGCCCACCGCGCCGATCAGCGAAGTGGAGAAGATGATGCGCGCGCTTGTCCAGATCCTGCGCACCGCACCAGGCTCGCCCTTCAAGACGGTGAGCCGCGACATTATCCAGGACAAGCCCCAGCCCCAGGAGCAGCTGCCCGCCGTGATCTTTGACGACTCGCGCTTCACCTACACCTACCAGGACCAGCACGGGCGCGGGCGCGTCGCGGAGGTCACAGGCGTGATCGTGTTTGACCTCCAGGGCAGCGCGCGCACCCACGGCGCGCGCGGCCTGGGTTTCAGGGTGAGCGAGCTTCGGAGCGCCCTTGTCCAGGCGCTGGCCAGCATCCTCGCAAACAACACCGGCTTGACCTGTCAGCTGGACGAGTGCGGGGAGACCGCCCCCACCCAGCATTGTCTCAAGATAGGGGCGCGCCTGGAGGTACAGCACATGCCGGAGGCGCCGCCCTTGACGCGCTCCCTGGTGAGCGCGAGTGTCACGCTGGTGGAGTGCCTGGACGCGCGCGAGTGGGCGCTGTGGAGTCCGGGTAGCCTGGAGGGTGGACCCCTCGACGGCGAGCCGGTGGAGGCCCCGCTGGCCCCCAGCGAAGATTGAAAGCGCGCGCGCGCGAAACCCTAACAGGAGTGTGAGTTATGGCGAACAACGTTGGAACCTTCGTAACCCCAGGCACGGTCGGCCCCCTGGCCTTCGGGCCTGACCCTGGCGATACGCTTTACATCGCGCTGCTGGCCCAGCGCGGGCGCGCGAATGTGCCCACCCTGGTCACGTCCTTTGATCGCTTCAAGGCGCTGTTCGGCGGCCCTGTGACCAGGTCGGCGGGCACGGCTTACAGCGCGGGGTATGAGGTGCTGCGGCATTTCTTCCGGCGCGGCGGCAAGCGCGCGGTGGTGCTGCGCATCGAGGGCACAGCGGTGGAGGCCCTGACCACCCTGGTGGATCGCGCTACGGAGCCTGTGGCGATCCTGAACGTGTACGCGAAGGGCTCGGGCACCTGGGCCAACAACTACGACTTGATCATCTCGGCGGGCACCCAGGCCGACACCTTCAAGCTGACCATCCTGGACGAGAATGGCGACGAGGTCGAGCCGTGGGACAACCTGTTACCCACCGACTCGGCCTGTGAGGCGGTCAGCGATGGTAGCTCTTATGTGCGCCTGGTGCGCAACCCGGCCAACGTGACCGCGAGTCCTGACAACCTGCCGGCGCTGGGCACCTTCGCGCTGGGGGTCACTACCCCAGGCACCAACGACAACGACCCCACCGCCGCCGAGATCGTGGGCACGGTGGTGGCCTCGGTGCGCACAGGTCTCAAGGCCCTGCGCACCTACCGCTATGGGCGCGGCGCGATCTGTGCGCCTGACCTCGACAACGACCCCACCGTCATCGCGGAGCTGGTGGCCCAGTCGCTCCCGTTCTTCCGCGTCCACGTCACCAGCTCACAGGCTGGGGCCACGGTCGCCACCGCCATCACCCAGCGCCTGGCCGTGAACAATAAGGGCTCGGTGTTCCTGTACCCTCGCATCCGCGACCTGGACGCCTACACGAGCCAGGCGAAGACGTACCCTGCGGTGGGCCACATGATCGCCACCTGGTGGGCCGAGATCGCCTTGAAGGGGCAGGGCAAGGCCCCAGCTGGCGCGGCCTTCACCATCGATGCGGTGCCCGGTATCGAGCGCGCGGCCAACGGCTCGCCCTTGATTGAGGCCGCCGACGCCGAGCTGCTGGTGGGCAACAACGTGAATCCGATCTGGGACCGCACAGGCCTGGGGAATGCGATCTGGGGTGGGCGCGCCGCCACCAACGAGGTGGCCTGGAAAATGGCCAGCTGCGCGTACCTGTACTGTGTGATCGGTGATGCTGTTCAGCGCGTGCTGGATCAGCAGGTGTATGAGGTGGTGGGGTCCGAGGAGTTCGACGCCATGTATATGGGCGTGTACGGCTTCCTGGCCGGGATGCAGCGCGCGGGCGCCTTCCGTGGCAACCTGCCAGATCCTTACTCGGTGCCCGATGAGGTGAACGACGCGTTCGCGGTGTTCGTCGGCGCTGGTATCCAGACCCCCACCGACAACGCCAACAACGTGATCCGCGTGCGCATCTGGTTCCGCGAGGCCTTGACCGCCGAGACGATCGAGGTGGAGCTGGCCAAGCAGACCGCGACCTGACCCCACCAGGCGCGAGCTGCTGGGCTCGCGCCTGTGACCCCTGACCCCCTGACCCCACCCAAGCGAGGCCCAGGCCGTGAGCATTCAAGACAACTTCCATACTCAACACGACTACATTGGATATTTCCAGGAGTTCCCTGGGATCCGGTTCACGTCAATCTCTGGCGGTGAGCGGACCACCGAGGGCACCGAGGTGTTCTCTGGCGGCTCGCCCACCCCAGTGAACGTGAACGGCCCCAGCAAGACGGGCGTTCTCACCCTGAGCAAGCCCGCCGAGGATGCGGTGGATGCGCCGCTTCGCGCCTGGTGTTCGCTCTGGTCGCAAGGCATCCACCAGAAGCTGACGTTTGTGGTGATGCGCGTCACCCCCCAGGGTATCCCGATCCCTGGCGCTGCCCAGCGCACGTATCTGCGCTGCTCTCACAGGAGCGACACGGCGCCCACCCTGGAGCGCGGCAGCGCGGCGGTGGCTGTGTTCGCGCTGACGGTGGCCCCTGAGCAGCGCACAGGCTAGAGCAAGGGCACAGGCGCGCGCGCTTGACGTGTCCAAACAGGGCAGCGCATCTTGACCCCCACGAAGGCGGCGGGCGATGCGCTGCCCTCGCCTTTTCTTGCAGCCTCGCCACCCACCCCCAGGAGACCGCCATGTATGCCCAGACCAAGAACGTGACCCTGCCCATCGGCCTGCGCAACCCCAGCGCACCCAACGACCCCCCCGCGCGCAAGCTCCAGGTGAGAATGCCCACGGTCAGCGACGAGCTCTGGGCCGAGGCCCAGCGTAAGGAGCTGCTGGGCAGCGCCATGGCCCAAGATGTGGAGTTCGCCAGCGCGCCCACCTCCACCGATGTGCTGTTCTTGGCGCGCGTCATCACCCAGTGGGAGGGGCGCCCCCTCCACACCTGGCGCGACGTGGCCCAGCTCGCGCGCGTCGACTTCTACAAGCTCAGGGGCTCGGTCGCGGAGCTGGAGGACGAGGCGGTGAAGGATGCCGAGGCCGCAGACAAGGCCGGGGAGACGCGCCCTTTATCGCCAGCCGTGCCCGCATCCTGACCTTGATGCGCCTGACCGGCCTACCCCTGAGCGAGGTGGTGAGCTGGAATCGCGTCGAGGCGGATCTGTGGGCACGAGCAGGGGCCAAGAGCTTGGCCGAGGTGGCCAAGCTCGCGCCTGACCAAACCGAGGCGCTGCTGGCCCAGCTGCTGGGCGGCGCCTGACCACCACCCAGGAGCGCACCGTGGCGCAAGAAGCCGAGCTGAATATCAAGGCCCGTCTGACGGGCAACCTAAAGCAGGGCCTGGCCCAGACCAGGAAGGCGCTGCACGACTTCGCCGCCGAGCAGCACAGGGCTTTGACCGACACGGCGCGCATGGGCGCCCAGGCCGACCGCGCCTGGAGTCAGGCCGGGTCAGGCATCACCACCGCCACCAGCGCCATGAGCCGCGCCGGTGGCGAGTTGCTGAACATCCAGAACCTGGTGCTGGGCATCGGCGCAGGCCTGGCCGGTGGCACGGTGATGGAGAAGCTGATCGGCAGTAATGCCCAGCTTGAGAGCGCGAAGACAACTTTTAATGTTCTGGTGGGGGATGTTCGCCAGGCTGATAAGCTGATCGGTGACGTGCGCAAGTATGCCGCGAACACTCCATTCGGTGAGTCCGAAGCGCTCGACGGTTCAAAGCGTCTGCTCCGCTTGACTGGCCAGAATGCCGAGCAAAATATCAAGCTGCTAAAGCTGGCTGGTCAGCTCAAAGCTATCTCTCCAGATAAGACTTTTGCTGACGCGGTAGAAGCAATCCTAGACGCCGAGGGTATGGAGTTTGAACGCCTGAAAGAGTTTGGTATTAAGCTCAAAGGCGACGACGTTAAGAAGGCCAAGAAGAAAGGGGAGACCCTGGGGCAAGCGTCGCTCCGAGGGTTTGAGGAAGCACTGAACAAGCAAACAGGTGGGCGCGATGTTGTGGCCGCGCTCGCGGGCACCTTTGAGGGGCGCACCTCGACGATCAAGGATCGGTTTGCAGAGAGCTTCCGCAAGATAGGTGAGCCCGCCTTTAACGTGCTTGGCGCGGGGCTCACCGAGTTTGAGAAGTCACTAAATGAAATAGAGACTTCACCGGCGTTTAAGAAAGACTTTGAAGACGTGGCCGAGGCGCTGGCGTCTGGCGCGCGCTCAGGTGTGGAGCTGGTCAAACAGCTGCCCCAGGCGGTGGCCTTCGCGCGCGCGCTCAAAGACGAGGTGGTCGGCTTTGCCCAGGGCAACGCGGGGCTGCTCAAGCTGGTGGGTGGTGGGGTGGTGGCCAGCAAGCTCACAGGGGTGGGGGCTGGTCAGGCGCTGGGCGCTGGTAAGCGGCTGCTGTTCGGTGGTGGTGGAGCAGCCCCAGCAGCTGGCCCCCTGGGGCTCGCCGGTGGTGAGCCCATCCCTGTGTTCGTCACGAACATGGGCGCTGGGGGCCTGGGTGGCGAAGCGGCTGCAGCCGCTGCGAAGGCAAGCAAGGGGTCCGAGTTCATCACCAGGAACACGGGAGGCAAGGGCTTCGGCTCGACGGCCAAGGCCTTCGGCGCTGCGGTCTCAAGCGAGGGTGTGCTGGCCACCCTGGGGGCTGGTGGATCGGCTGCTGGTGGTGGGCTGCTGGCCCTGTTCGCCGCGTCGGCGCTGACCCTGGCCGACGTTACCGCCAGGACTCAGCGCGTGGTGAAGGGGTTTGAGGAGGCCGAGGAGGCCGAGCGCAAGAAGCGCATCACCCAGATCAAGACCGTGCGCGAGCAAGACGAGGCGAGGAATAAGGACATGGCCGCGCGCCGCGCGCTGACTGGAGGCACGCGCGATTATTTCAGCAAGGCCCTGAGCCCTGGCGTCCCTGCCGAGGAGCGCGAGAAGCTGCTGGCCCAGGGGCTGGTGGCCGCCCAGAATGCGCTCGGAGGTGGCAAGGCCAAGGTCAAAGGCAAGAAGGGCAGCAAGGAACAGCAGCTGGTGCTGGACGCGCTGGAGCGCGAGGTGGGCGCGCTCGGAATCACCTTCTCATTTGGCAAGGGCTCGGGCGGCACGGTGGCCAGCCGTCTCAAGGTAGACAGCGGCGTCGGCGCGCTGGACGATAAGACGATGGCCGAGGTGGCCCAGTTCAGAAAAATCAATGACTTGAAGTTAAAGAATCCAGAGGTATATCAGCAGCTTTCTTCGCGCCCTGAGTTTCAGCAGTTGAACAAAAGAGCTGATGTTATCAACGAGCGGGTGAAGCGAGGTCAGGCGCTGGGGCCTGAGCTGGGCAGGGCGGCGCGGGCGGTGAACATCGGGCGCATTGAAGTGAACCTGAACACCACAGGCGATGCCACAGGCGCACAGGTCGCGGCGGATCAGCTGCTGATCGAGATAAACAAGGCGCTGGCGCTGGCCGACCAGCAATAAGGACGAGCGATGATCAACGTAATTGTGAGCGCGGGCGCCACCTCTGGCGCCCTGGGCAACGACTTCATCCCGGTGGAGGTGGAGGGCAAGCCGTACCAGGTGCAGCTGGTCAGCATCGGGCTGGTGGTGCCCACCGTGATCACGTTCCCGATCAACCCGGAGTCATGGGACCGGTCCTATCCCCAGGGCTGGGCCAAGCGCGGCGCGCCTGGGGTGGTGCGCGATAGCCTGGACTGGAGCAGCAACGACCCAGCGGCCACCAGGTTCACGGCCCTGGTTCAGGGCGATGATCCGCGCATCCTGGAGGCCACGGTGTTGAGGCCCCTGGAGCGCGCGCGCGAGGACTTGACCAGGGCGGCCCAGGAGCCGCCTGGGTGGTTCCTGACCTTCGGCACCCACCAGTACAGGGTGGTGCTGACCGAGGTGGGGATCCGGCGTATCAGGACGAACGGCGCGGGCGATGCGCTCACCGCCGAGATCACAATACAGGCGCTTGACCAGGAAAAGTGAGGACGAGATGGCGACGAAGAAGACCGCACCCCAGGCCAGTGAAGCGCCCTTTGATAGGCTGGGCGCCCAGGTGCTGGAGGATGGGCACCTTGCCCTATGGCCCCTGGAGGGGGCCAGCACCACGATCTGGACTATCGCCCACCTGGGGCTGGGCGAGTGGAGACAATGGCGCGAGGTGGCCGAAGCGAGCGAGGTGGTGGACCCCCTGGACCTGGAGGCGCCCGAGCTGGGGGTCAGCACAGACGGCGAGCCGAACAGCTCGCCGCGCGATTTTGAGGGGGTGCCTGGAGGCGCCCCCCCTGTGGAGGTGGATCTGGCAAGCCAGAGCGAGCTGGGTGTGGGGCCAGTGGTGGTGAGCGCGAGCCGCGAGCTGTTCGGCCTGTGCGTCCTGCGCGTCGAGGACGTGAGCCCCAGCAGCTTCCTGGTGGCGCTTCGTGGCCCGGCAGAGCTGGACTTTGGCCCAGGGGTGGAGCTTGCCCTGGCGAGCTTTGAAGGTGTCGCCTCCGACGAGGTACGAGCGCCGCGCCTCCAGCTGTTCTCGTCCTCCGGCTTCGCGCTCACCGTGAGCATGACCCTGGATGCGTGGCTTGTGGTCTGGCTCGCGCGCTATTGGCCGATGATGCTGGTGGAGGTGGTGGGCAGCGCGCGCGCCGCGCTTGTGCTACCGCTGCGCGACGAGTCAGGGCTGGAGGTGGCGACGTGAGCAACGCGAAGAATATAGCGTCGGTGGCCGTGGGCGGCATCGAGTTCGCCCAGGGCGATGGCATCTTGCTGGCCGCGAGCTGCACGCGCACGAGGGACAAGAAGGGGGGCAGCTTGTCCCTGACCCTCGCGGACCCGCGCGGTGTGCTGGCGAACAGCCTGCCGCTCCCGGCGTCCAATGCGCCGGTTCAGGTGGTGGCGGTCTGGGGTCCACTGGGGCGCCAGCGGCGCATATTCACCGGCACCCTGACCACCTTTCGATGGAACATGGGCAGCAAGCGAGTGGAGCTGGTGGCGGTGGACAAGTGCCGCGCGGCCAAGGTGGTGGAGCGCGCGCGCGTGCGCTCGGCCTCGGACCTCCAGGATCTGGCGCGCGAGGTGGCCGACAGCATCGGCGCCACCCTCGACGCACCGAGCGCGCTGATCCGCCGCCTGGGCGCATACGGAACGGTCGTCCAGCATGGTGAGAGCGACTGGGAATTGTTGGCTCGCCTGTGCGGCGCGGTGGGGGTGGACGTGTGGTTAGAGGAGTCCGGCGAGCTGCTGGGCAGCTCGCCCCTTGAGACACCACCCACCCTCTATCTTCGCCCAGCTGGTGAGCTGGGCAAGGACACCAAGGCGGTGGTACTGCGCGCGGGCGACAACCTTGTGAGCTGGGAGGTGGAGGTGGAGAAAAAGACCAGGCGCACCACCTCCAATATCGTGAACCTGAAAGGGGTGCCCGTGCTGGAGGGGGGCGACGCCGAGGCCCAGGCGCGCGCGGTCCACCTCGCAAACACAGGGGTTGTGCTGGGTGCCTCGGAGGATGCGCCCAGCTTCACCGAGGCTGACATTCAAGGCGCGCTGCTGGCCGGGGCGCGCCAGCGCAAGGTGTTCACGGCCAAGGCCACGATCAGCCCAGCCGAGCCAGGTCTAGGCCCAGCGCGCGCCGTGTTCGCGGAGGGGGTGGGTGCGCGCTACAATGGCGCCTGGGTGATACAAAGCATCACCGATGAGCTGCTGATGGATCGCCAGCAGCTGGACCTTTACAACGACGGTGCCCCATGACGACCCCCACCTTGCTCACCCAGCAACGCCGCATCTATGGCGAGGGCTGGAGCTGGCCCTTGAGAGCTGCCCCCACTGGGCAGCTCGCGCGCACCGCCGGAGAGCAGCGCATCGATGAATCCCTGCGGCTGATCCTGGAGACCCCCCTGGGCTCGCGCCCCCTGGACCCCAGCTATGGGGTGCCCCTGGAGGTATACGACCCTGTGACGGACGTGGTGGCGCTGGCCTGGGCGCTGGCCCAGGCGCTGGAGCGATGCGAGCCGCGCGTTCAGGATCTCACCCTGGAGATCCTGGGGGTGCGCCCCAGTGATGCCACGGTGGCCTTCCGGCTCACCTACCGCGCGAGGGGGCAGCTGACCCCCACCACCCGCACGTTCCCCTTCTACCGCCTCGCCACCTGAGCGCGCGCTCACCCCACAACCCCCGAAGGAGCCCCCCTTGACCACCTCCATACCGATCCCTGTGCTAGACCCCCGCGACGAAGAGGCGGTGGTGGCGAGCGTCATCGACGCCCTGCCCGCCGAGCTGACCGACAGGTCGCGTAGCGCGCCCGAGGTGGCGCTGGTGGAGGGCCTGGGCGCCTTCTACGGCGCTGTTCTGTTCCAGCTGAACCAGTGGCCGTACAAGCTCAGGGCGATGATCCTGACCTTGCTGGGCTATGCGCCCGAAGCCGCTGCGGCGGCCACGGTCACCTTGACCGCGACGGCCAACGCGCTCGGCGCCACCATCCCCCTGGGCACCCTGGTGAAAACTGGGCCTGGTGTGGACGCGATCAAGTTCGCCACCGCCGTGGAGCTCGTCCTGGCGCCCAGCGCCACCGATACGGTGACGGCCACCTGTACCACCACAGGCACAGGGGGGAACGTGAACGCGGGCACCGTGACCAGGCTAGACGCGCCGATCGCTGGGCTGGTCAGCATCACCAACCTGGTGGCGGCGCAGGGTGGGCAGGACGAGGAGCCGCTGGCCGAGCTGGAGGCGCGAGTTCCTGCGCTGATCCGCACAGGTGGGGGCAGGGTGCTGACCAGCGAGGATCTGGAGCAGCTGGCCTTAGACCAGCCTGGGGTGGCGCGCGCGCGCGCCTTCGGCTCTCTGGGCGCCCTCGTCGTCCACTTGCTGCTGGACGACAACAACGAGGCCTATTACATCGACCCCCTGAACAGCAGCAACGCCGCCACCAGGGCGACTCTCAAAGCCGAGACCGAGGCGGCCACCGTGCCAGGCCTCGCGGTGGTGGTGGCCCAGCCCACGCTCAGGCTCACCCACCTGAGCAGGGTGGAGGTCAAGCTGCGGTCTGGCTTCTCCGGCGCCTCGGTGGCTGCGGCTCTCAAAGCGGCCTTTGACCTGTACCTGAGCGCGCCCCCTGTGTACGCCGCCGACGGCGTGACCGTGGAGAGCGAGGGGTGGCCCTGGGGTGAGAGCCTGTGGGCGAGTGAGCTGGGCGCGCTGTTCAACGCCGTGGCCGGCGCCCAGCGCATCGAGCGGATCTGGGTGCGCACCTCCGAGGACTACGGCGCCACCTGGAGCGCCGAGGCCCAGCTGGGCGAGCTGGAGGCCTGGGCCAACGGCGGCCCTAATGCCCTGTATGGACTCCACCAGGCGGGCACCGACGTGGCCCACCCCCTGACCCTGGACCTGATATGACCAGCATCCTGCGCCTGGTGCCCCCTATGTGGCGCGCGGTGGACCTCGCCAAGCGCCTCGCGCTCGCGGTGGCCCAGCCCCTTGAACAATGGCGCGGCCAGATCGGCCAGCTGCCCCAGCTGCTCACCCCAGAGGGCGCGCCCACCTCGTGGCTGGATTGGCTGCTGGCCCTCCAGGGATACCCGTACCTGCCGGACCTGAGCGAGGCGCGAAAGCGCGCGCTGCTGGCCGGAGGCCTGGAGAGGTGGAGCCGGAAGGGCACCCCCAGCGCGATAGAAGAATACGTGCGCGCCGTGGCTGGTGTGGAGGCCGAGGTGGTGGCCACGGTGGGGCCTGGGTGTATCGCGGGGCTCGCCCTCGCGGGCGCGGTGTGTGGCCCAGGCGCCACGGCCTGGCGCTTCACGGTGCGCATCCCTGCCGGAAGCATCGACGAGGCGAGCTTGCGCGAGCTGCTGGCCCCTGTGGTGCCCAGCTTCCTGGTGTACCTGGTGGAGGAGATATGAGCGCGCCCACCTTGCAAGCTCGCGCGCGCGCCGCCATGCTCGTGCTGATGATGCTGGGCGCGCTGCCCAGCTGCTCCGAAGACGACCACCTGACCGACGAGGATACCTTGCCTTATGATATAAGCGACCCTACGGCCACCCCTGTTTTTGTCGATGGAGTAACACCCATCGCGGCCTCGTTCTTGAACGCCTGTGTGCTGGACTTCGCGGACCAGGGCGATGCGTGCGCGCTGCTCCCTGCCCCACGCAGCGCGTGCATAAGCGAGGCGCGCTATGGGGTGGGGCTGGGGCAGCTGGGCCAGTCGGTGGCGGTGGCCCCGGTCGCCGGGTACGACTCTAACAGCGTGGTGGGCCTGGTAAGCACAGGGCGATCTCTGGTGGTGGAGGTGAGCCGCACGGTGACGGCGGTTCCGACCCACACCCATGCGAGGGTGGAGCGCGCGAGCATGGCTGTTCTGGAGACCATCACGGCCACCAGCGCGACCTTCCGATACGCGGCGCTGGCCACCGATGGCGGGCTGCTGCTCAGGCCCACCGACCTGGGCAGCGAGGCGGTGGACCCGGAGGCGCTGGCCACCCCACCGGTGTTTGTGAACACCGTGGGAACCATCATTAGCGCGGCGGCCAATGGTGAGCAGCTGTTCACCGCCGACCAGGGCGCCACGGCATTCAAGGCCACCTCCAGGGACGGGGTGGCTTTGTGGAGCCTGGCCCACCCCTGGACCTCTGGGCTGGGCGTGATCAACCCTGCGGTGGGGTGTGACGGCGCGCGCGCTTACCTGGTGGGGGACGAGGACTCTACGGGCGCAAAGCTGCGGGTCAGGGCGGTGGTGCCCGAGACAGGCGCCACCCTGTGGACCTATGCGCCCACGCATGTGGCCTACGGCACCACCATTAACCGCGTGGCCAGCAACGGCGAGCTGGTGGCGATCCATAACGCTCGTCGCCTGGTCGTCCTCGACGCGCGCACAGGGGCCGAGGTGTGGACCACCACCTATGCGACTGGGCCAGGAGCCGAGCGGGCGGGCTTGTCGCTGGCCTGGGGGCCTGATGGGCGCCTGTATGTGGGGCGCTCCACCTACACAGGCGCGGCGTCGGCGGACAACGGGCTGTATTGTTATGACGGCACCACTGGGCGCTTGATCTGGGCTAACGGCCTGGTGGTGCCCGAGGCCCTGGAGCAGGACGGCGCAGGCCTGTTTGTGGCCTTCGTGGACGGGGCAAATATCAAGGTGGGCAGGGTGGAGCATGGCGCGGGCCCCATGATGATGCAGCGCGCCGAGGCCACCGACAGGTACCGCAGGCCCTGGGCCAAGCTGCTCATACCGGCGAGGGTGCGCTGATGGGCCTGGACCTGGATAAGCTGATGGGCTCGGCCAGCAACGCCGCGCGCGATCTCCAGCGCCAGCTCAGGGCTGGGCTGTATCGCGCGAAGGTGGTGGGCAACGAGACGTTCGCGCGCGTGTCCCTGACCCCCAGCTGGATAGAAGACGGCTCGGCCTTGCCTGGGGCGCTGCGCGTCTCGCCCTCGCTCCTGGACGTGGTGGAGGCGCCAGGCACCACCGTGGCGGTGGTGAGCGAGGATGGGCTACCAGCTCGCCCCCTGGTGATCGGCGCGGTGAGCGACGAGACCACACCCACCACCGCGCGGTACTCCTGGGTGCGCGCGCTGCTCCACGAGGTGGCCAAGCGAGGGCACCTGGAGCTGGGCGCGGTGTCAGGTGTGCGCGTCAAGGTGGGCACGAACACCGGCGACGTGGCCCCAGCTGCTGATCAGATCATCCTCCAGGTGGGCACCCAAGAAGCACGGCTCGCGCTCGCGGGCACCTTCGCGGTGGAGACCTCGGCGGGCGAGCTGGTGGCCGAGCTGGTGGAGGCCCTGGGCGCTGCCCAGGATCTGCTCGCGGGCCTCGCCCTGGTGGGCAACGCCATCGATGCGGCGGCCCTGGCGTCGGGCGCCGTCGCTGTGACCAACTCGACCCTTGCCGGGTTCTTCAACACTGGCCTTGACGCGGCCACCAGGAACGCAGCAGCCGCGAAGATTGACGCGGCGCTGGTCAAGCTCGCCACCTTCGTGGAGTGAGCAGCTGGGGCGCGCGCGCTTGACGGCTGCGAACAAGCGCGCGACGCTGGCGAGGTCAGCGCCCACCTGGGCGCACCCTCACCCCTCGGAGCTTGCGCGATGGCGTTACCCCCCACAGAGCTATGGTCAAAGTTTCAAAGCGCGGTGCGCTGGACTCAGGGCGTTCTGACTGCTGGCATCGCGGTGATGAACGCCGCGCCAGCTGCCCAGCCTGAGTTGCTGATCCTGAACGCCAGCACAGGCCCCACCAGCGCACCCACCACGGCGACCGACGGCGCGAACATCGAGGGCCTGCGCACGGTCAACCTGTACGTCTTCGGAGTGGGCACCTACGCCGCGACCCTGGCCTTGTTCGTCTACAACGGCACCAGGTGGCTGCCCCTCACCACAGTGGACGTGAGCGAGGCCGACGGCGCGCTAGACCCTCTGGACACCGAGGGGTATGCGCGCCTGGGCGTCCAGGTCACGGTGCATACAGGCGCGGCGCATAGCCTGGGCTTGTTCCCGTACAACGTGGAGAGCTGAATGGCGACGAGCAGCAACGACACGGCGCGTCTGCGAGATAGGTTCAGGCGCACCTCTGGGGGCGAGGGCTGGGACTTCTCGGCGGCGGGGCGCTTACCTCACCCTGACCAGACCCTGGGCGGCTTGCTGCTCTCTCAATCCCCGCGCGACCCCCAGACCTACGCTGCCACCACCGAGACGCCGCGCCCAGTCGCAGCGGCCACACTCACCTAAGAGGACTCGATATGACCGACAACCGAAAGTATATAAAGCGTCGTGGCATTCGTGGGAATGAATACTGCCTAGCATCTGGTGGTAACCAGACGCGAATTGAGGCTGATGTTTTGGCTTTGCGCGACGAGATGCGCGCTGTGTTCAGTGATACGGCGCGCTACAAGGTGAGTGGTATTGCGCGATGGATTGGTGTTACCGGGACACTTGGTTATGCCTTTATTTTGCGCGACACTACTAAGGGTTGTGAATGGTTGTTTGGGTTTGGTGGTCGCTCCGACTCCAGTACACAGGGCTGGATGTATCAAATTTGGGGCAATAATTCCGCAGCTACTTACGGCGCTTATTACAAGACTCCGTCAGGCGCAGCGTGGAATAACCCCGCTACGAGTAATAGTGCTAACGGAAACATTTTCTTTAATCCAGATTACGCAACCGTTACGTTTGCAATGGGTTTTGCAAACACAACCGACCTCACCTATACGGCGGGTGCGGATTTCCAAGCGCCAGCGTCCAGCCCTTATAGCGCCTTGTCCACATTTATGGGTGCAATTGGGAACCGATATCATGGCGTAGATTTGGCGTTTGGTAGCGCCAATAATGCTTATAACAGGTGGTGTTATATTTACGATGAGCCGCGCGGCTTGCTGTCTTTGGAGTCTAGCTATGGATCATCTTACGGAGGCGGCTTTACTTTAATTGGAGGCAAAGAGTTATTCCCCACTAACTTGAATGGTGGTGTCGCAAACGTGCTTGATGCCCGCCGCGACGGCGTTGTCTATATGCCGCGCTTGCAAGGATCGGCGGGTGGGTACAATACGCTAGAAGCGTCGGCGCCTATCCTCATTATGTTTGTTCGTGACAACGGTACAACCATCGAAACGCTTGGGCGTTTCGTGAACATCACAAACGACTTCACGCGCGCCAACTACTTGGCCGGTGGAAACGTCCAGAAGCGTAAGCTACAAGTCAACGCCTCTGGTTATATCAAGGGCTATGTCGATGTAGAGATAATGTGTGAGGCGTTCCCATATAACGACGGTGCGTTTCACTGGATGCCTCTTGCGTTGCCTGACGTGGATAATCCCATGGTCAAGTTTCATCCGCAGCTCTGTACCTTCTACAAGAAGGGGCTCGCGCCGTTTATGATCATCCCTGAACCCGGCTTGCCGATAACCTGATAAAGGACTCCACACATGAGACAGCTAAAAATCCTGAAAGAAGCGACGATCAGCGCCGACGCCGCGCCCACCCCTGGGGTGATCGTCCTGCCCGCGTCGGTCCACGCCGAGACCCTGGTTCAGATCATCCTCGCGCCAGGCTTTGATGCGGTGCTGGCCGCGCGCGAGGTGGACGACGTGGCAAAGCCCAGCCTCCCGGTGGTGGACGACCCAGCCCTGAGCGCCCAGCCTGTGGTGCTGTGGACTGGGCGAGCTGGTGGCGCGCCCCTGTACCTGTACGCCAGCGCGCCCACCTCGGTGACGTACACGGTGGTGATGATGGGCGCCGACTGAGGCGCTGACCTTGTACCTGGTGGCCGTGCAGCTGCACGGCCACCCAGCTGGAGAGCCTGACCATGATCCTGACCTACACCGAGATCCGCGAGGCCCTGCCCGAGCAGGGCCTTGATATTATCCAGCGCCTGGGGAGTGAGCCCAGCAGCGCGCGCGCGCTCGTCTGTGATGGGCGCGAGGGGCCGAAGACGCGCAGCGCCCTGTACCTGGACCCGCGCCCCATCCTGGCGCTCTGCGCGCACGGCCTGGGCAAGGTGGCGCTGGGCGAGCTGCTGGCCGGCGCCGCCGAGGTAGCGCCCCACCCAGGGGCCGCCGCGAACAACCGAGGCGCCTGGGTGAACAAGTATTGTCGCATGACCGCGCGCGCCAGCACCTCGGTGGACCGGGGCGCCTGGTGCGCGTTCTTCTCCAGCTGGGCGCTGGACGCCTGGGCGCGCACCCAGGGCGCGACGTTCCAGAAGGTGGGCGGCGCGCGTCGCCTGGTGCGCGACGAGCTCAAGGTCAAGGTGCCTCTGGGTGAGGTGAGGCCTGGCGATCTGGTGGCCTGGGAGAGCAAGACGAGGCCCAGCCCTTACGGGCATGTGGGCATTGTGGTGGCGCGCGAGGGCTCGCGCATCGCCACGGTGGAGGGCAACGCGGATCTGACCCCAGGCCTGGACGGTGTGACCTCGCGCCTGTTCGGACCTGACCTTGTGCGCATCGATGGCGCGCGGCCCCTGTACGCCGCGCGCCTTGTGCTTTGACCTGTACCTGACCCCTGACCCCTTAACCCTAACCCCCTCCGGCGCGCGGGGGTGACGCGCCCCCAGCTGCTGGAGATGACGATGAAAGAGAACACCATGGACGACAGCTTAATATCTCACCTCGCCACCCTGGTGCTGGGTGGTGGAGGCATGGGCGGAGTCTGGGCCTGGGCGGCCCAGCGCAAGGAGAAGGAAGCCGATCGGATCGCCAGGTTTGAGGACCGGCTGATCCGCGAGGTGGAGCGGATGCAGAAAGAGCATGACGAGGCGATGATCGTCGTGAAGGAAACTCGCGACGCCTATTACGAGGAGCGCCAGGCGCGCACGGACGCGACGCGCGACCTCGTTGAGGCCGAAGAAAAGCTGGTGAAGGCCGAGCAGAAGCTGGGCGATGCGCTGGCCAGAGTCAAGGCGCTGGAGACGAGCGAGGCCCAGACGCGCGAGGTTATGGCGCTGCTGGGCCAGCAGAATAAAGAGCTGATCAAGCAGAACGGGCTGCTCAAGAGCCGCCTGCGCGAGCATGGGGACGAGCTGGGCGGTAGTGATTCGGACGTGGTGGAGGTGGTCAAGTGACCCTGACCTATCACCCAGCCCCTCCACCCAGCACCCCCCTGGGCAATCTGTCGGTGGCCCACTGGACAGACCTTCACGTCGGAGAGCGCGCGCGCGAGGGTGCGCTGACCACCCTGGTGGATCATGCCCTGGCCCAGCTCGCGCCACACTCCACCGCGATTGTCATATCTGGCGACCTCACCCACAACGGGGGCGCTTCCGAGATCAAGGCCTGTGCGCGCCAGCTGCTGCGGCTGCGCGTCGCGGGCTTCCAGGTGCTGGTGGTGCCTGGTAACCACGACTGCGGCCCCCTGGGGCTGCTGTGGCGCGCCGAGCGCCGAGCAGCCTTTAACCACCTGTGGCGCGCGTCGAGCGCGCGCCCCCTCGCCCCGAGGTGGCCCCAGGTGGCGCGCTTCGGTGGGTGGCGCTTCATCCTCCTGGACTCATGCGAGGGCCAGGAGGGCGAGCTGGTGACCCTCGCCAGGGGTGAGCTGGGGCTGGGGCAGCTCGCGCGCCTGGAGCTGGAGCTGGCCGAGCCTGGGCCTGTGGTGGTGGTACTTCACCACCACCCCTTCTCGCGCGATCTGACCATGGATATGGACGACAGCGCCCAGCTGCTGGAGCTGCTGGGGCGCCGGGAGGTGGGGCTTGTCCTGTTTGGTCACATGCACAGGCGAGGCGAGTGGACAGATAAGCCTGGGGTGGGCATCGCCGCCGACGGTGGCCAGACCACCGAGCCTGTGAATGGTGCCTACCAATACAGGCTTTATCGCCTGGGCGAGGATGGGCGCGCGCTGGGCACCACGATCAGGGTGCCTGTGCCGTAAGTGCCGACGAGAACGAAGCTTGCTGGGGACGAGAGGCCGCTATAAGGTGGCCTGAGTCGATGCGCTGGCCCTCGCGGCGCAGTCAGCCCAGCACCTCCAGGCGGCGGTGAAGCTGGGGTGGGCAGACGACCCAACCGCCGCCCGCCATGGTTGATGTTCTCCCCAAACACAAAGCCCCTCGCCAGATACTTGGCGAGGGGCTTTGTGCATCTCGGTGGGGCTGGAGCTGGGCGCCTCACCTGTGAGCGCGAGCTGGGCGCCAGGTGGGCACGAGCTGCCCATCTAGCGCCCAGTCCCTGAGCCGATCCAAGCTCACACCGCAGGCCTTGCGCACCTCGCGCATCGATGCGCTGGGGTGGGCGAGAAGGTAGGCCCTGACCTCCACCAGCTTGGCCTGTGCGCGCTCGGCTGGGGTGGCGAGCTTGAGACCCCAGACCTCGGCCCATCGTTTCATGTCGCCGTAGTCAAGGCCGAGCTGGGTGGCGAGGCGATAAGGCGAGATGAGGGGGTCACTGGCCAGCAGCTCGCGCGCGCGCGCCGCCTTGGCATCCTGGAGGTCAGCGCGCCAGGAGCAGCCCAGCGCCACCAGGGCCTGGCGCACCACGCTGGCCGACAGGCCCAGCTGCTCGGATAGCTGGGGCACCTTCGGGCGCTGCTCAGGGGGCAGGGCCTGGGTGGCCTCCACCAGCTCCAGCGCGTCCTTGTACAGGCCCAGGCGTCGCCCCACCAGGGGCCACCCTTCACGGTTGGCCAGGCGCCTGGCGGTTTCAGGTTTGAGCTTGAGAGCGCGCGCGAGCTGGGCCAGCTCCACCTCGCCGCCGCCTTTGGCCAGCAGCCTGGTGGCCACCTTGCGCCGCTGCTCGCGCTGGCCCCTGGTGCGCGCGCTGTTCCCTTGCTTCACGGCGGCGCGCGCGCGCCTGCGCATCGCCTGGGCGCTCCACCCTGCGCGGATCACCGAGGCCCTGAGCCCAGAGAGCGAGAGACCCTGAGCCGCCGCAGCGGCGGAGAGCGAGGCGCCGTCATACCAGGCGCGCATGGCGAGGATCATCTGGGGGTGGGTGGCGCGCGCTTGGCGCCAGAGCCTGGGCAAGGTCAGGCCCTCTTCTTGCGCGCGGTCCACCACCAGCTCCAGCTCGGCGCCATGCTCCACCGCGACGCGCTCCACCGAGTGGCCCAGCAGCTGGGCAAGCCGCAGCTGCTCATGGGTGAGCTGGGTGGTGGTCAAGCCGAGATCCAGCTTGTACGCCTCGGAGGTGTCGGCGCTGGCCATTAGCTCGCCCTCCAGGTGGCGAGGGCAGCGCGCGCGCCTGCGCTCAGGGCTTTGATCAAGCGCCCCAGGGTGGAGGGCCTGGTGGTGCTGGGCAGGGTGAGCGCGCTGGAGGCCACCAGCAGCTCGGCTTGTGTCAGGCGCGAGCTGGGCGAGGGGCGAGGCGTGCGCGTCACGTCCCGAAGCGTCTGCTCGGGCACAGGCGCCCGGCGCGAAGGCTCACAGGACACAGGCACCCCAGCGGCATCGCGCTGGACGCGCAGGGCCTGGGCAGGGTGGCGAGAGATGCGGGGCTGTTCGGTCATGGCGAGGTCTCCAGGGTGCTGGTAGTGCGGTGGGTGCTGGGCTTGTTCTGTATCCAGCCGCGCACCTTGCGGTACCCGCGCGGCGGCTGCTCACCGAAGATGCTGGGGAAGGTCTCCCATATCTGGCGCGCGGTGGTGGCGCTGCTCAGGAGGCGGCGCGCTTCCTCGCGGTTGCCAGACCTGAGCGCCACCAGGGCCTCGTCATACAGGTGGGTGGTGTCAGGGTGGAGCGCGCGTTCTTTGAGGTATTCGCGCGGGGTCTGGGCGGCGCGCTGGGCCTCCAGCCACGAGGTCAGCAAGGTGTCGAGCAAGTCGGCGCGCGCATCGGGGGCGGTGGCCATGGTCAGGTACTCCAGGGTGGGGATGGGTGGAGCAGCTGGGCGCCTGTGCGCCCAGCTGCTGGGGGTCAGAGGTTCAGCTCGGCGGCGACCATATCGCTCACCTCGACAACGTCGGCGCAATTCTCAAGGGCCTGGAGCGCGGCGGCGGCGGTGTCCTTCGGCCAGGTAAACAGGCGCGCGTGCCCCTGCTCGTCCAGGTGGGCGCCTCGCCAGTGAGCTGGGTGGCCGTCGTGGGGCTTGCAATAGATCAGGCGGAATTGCCCCTCATGCTCGGCGCCCCAGCTGCTGGCCTGGGTGGCCAGCTCGCGCTCCACCCAGACCTGGGCGCGGTGGACCATGTCGGCGTTCTGGGGCTGGTCCGCGAAGTCACAGGCCACCTTCGCGGACCAGAGGCCGTCGAGGGCGCGCCACAGAATAAGGCGTCCAGGCCCAGCCCCAGGCGCATCGCGGTGGTAAACCACGGCCAGCTCGCCCACACAGGTGAGGACGGGCAGGACGTGGGAGAGATGGGCTGGGTGGGTGGCGATCTCGTCGCCAGCTTGGGGCGTGGTCAGCATCGCGCACCCCCCCGCACTGGGCGCGCCACCAGGGGGGCGAGGGCCACAAGGGCCTGGACGTCGCCCAGCGCGCTCGCGTCCTCCATATCCAGCTGCTCACCCCAGACCACCATGGTGGCCCAGCCTGTGCCGTCCTGGCGAACGAACCAGCCCAGGGTATCGCCAGCTGGGGGGTGGAGCGCCAGGAACAGGGCACAGGCCTGGGGGTGGGGCTTGGCCAGCAATTCCCATCCTGCGCTGGGGTATGCCTGGCGCAAGATGTTCAGGGCCTCGGCCTCGGTGGCGCTCAGGGGGACGTTGGGTGTCAGGTCTCGTTTCATCTTAGCCTCGTCGTTGGGGGTGAAGGGGCGCCCAGCCTGGGCGCCCCTGTGTGGTGGTCAAGCCGCGCGGGGTAAGCTCAGATCGGGGTCCACCTCCAGCTCCACCAGGAGCGCGCGGAAAGCCTCGCGCTCTGGGTGGATCTGGGCTTGATAGTACAGGCCAGACCACACTCCCTCCTGGCTCTGGGTGGCGCGGTGCCCTGACAGCTCCAGCCCTACCACCTGCGCGGCGCTCAGGTGGAGGCCGCAGCGCGCGAGAGAGAGCTGGGCGCCGCACAGCGCATCGAGAGGGCAGGGCGCGGCGAACAAATAGAAGTCGTCTGCGGTCAGAACCTTAAACTCGTACATGGTGGGGTCTCCAGGGTGTGGGTGTGGGGTCAGCGCATCGATGCGCTGACCATGAGAGTAGCAGCGTTCATCACCCTGTCAAGAGACAACGCTAAAAAGTATTTTGAGGTGCGTTGTCTTTTGGGGTTGCCAAAAGACAACGCTGTAAGTAGGTTTCACGGTGAGCCCACCAGGGCTCGTCCTTATAACAAGCGGTATAGAGGTGAATATGTACACGGACAAGCAAAGAAAAAAGCTGCTGGGCGCCTGGGTGGTGGAGCTGGGCGGCGATCCTGTGACCCTGCGGCGGCTGCTCCGCGCGAAGGCGGCGCCCCTGACCGCCGCGCTCCAGGGTGAGCCCATCGACGAGGAGAGCGCGAGCAAGTTTGACCAGGCGCTGGCCGAGCGCGAGCGCCTGGGGCCAGCGCACCCAAGCAGAATCTTGCGAGGGCTCAGGGTGGACGCCCAGCTGCGCTCGCAAGACGTGGCGCACGAGGCCGGGCTGACCCTCACTCGCATGACCGAGTACGAGAGCGGGCGAGTCAATCCAGACCTGACCACCGCGCGCGCCCTGTGGGCCTTCTGGGCGGCGCGGTATCCAGGCCTGCACATGGAGGATATTTTTTGTGGCGCGGTCGAGGTGGAGCAGCTGCCCACCTACCTCGCCCAGCTCGCGCGCGCTGCTTAGGGATAAACGAGCAGCGCGCGCTGGGGGTGGAGCCCCAGCGCGCGCTTAAATGCAACGGACGCTTGAATATATAAGCGCCAAACAACGGAAAGTCAACATATGCAACGAGACAACGCCGTCGCCGTCACAGGCCCAAACTGGTTCAGCTGCTGGGTGCTGTCGGTCCTGAGCGCCGAGCTGGACCCCGCAAGCGCGATTCTGCTCATGCACCTGGGCAGCTTCGCGGACTACGAGACCGGGGCCAACTGCCGCCCCACCCTGGCCACCCTCCAGGAGCGCGCGAAGGTGTCGCGCGCCACCTTGCTCCGGCGCCTGGACAAGCTGGGCGAGCTGGGCTGGGTGAGGCGCACCCCAGGGCACAAGGGGCGCGCCACCCACTACCAGCTCCAGACCCCCCACCCGTCTCACCCTGACACCCGTCTCACCCTGACACCCGTCTCACCGTGCGACGGGTCGCAGAATGACACCCGTCTCACCATGAGCCCCAGGGGTCTCACTGTGACACCTGGGGGGTCTCACCCTGAGCCCCTACCTAACTCATTACCTAAATCAGAACCTAAAGAGAGAGAGAGCGCGCGCGCCGTCGTTCAGCAGCCGGACGCCCCAGACGCAGCTGCTGTGGTGGCCCAGGCGTTGAAGGGCGAGCTGGCGAGGCACAACCGGCGGATCAGCTGGACAAGATGCCTGGACGTGGCGAGGCGCCTGGGCGCGGCGGCCCCAGCAGCTGACCCTGCCCAGCTGATCGCATACCTGGAGGATGCGCTGGACGACCTGGGCAGCTCGCGCATGAGCGATTACGGGATGATCGCCAAGCTGGAGCGAGACGCGCTGGAGGCTGGAGCGCTCACCCTGTACCTGGCCAGCAGCGTGCATGTGGAGCTGGGCGCCACGGAGCGCGTCGAGGACGAGCGCAAGGTGGAGGCGCCGCCTGTGGACCTGGAGGCCTGGCGCCGACGCCAAGACGAGCGCGCCGCGAGCTGGGAACGCGAGGCGCTGGAGACCCCCCCAGCCCTCGCGGCAAAGGTGGAGGCCCAGGCCGAGCGCGCGCGCATCGATGCGCGGCGCCGCGAACTGGTGGCCCAGGCCGAGCGCGAGCTGGCCCAGCTGTGTGAGGTGGCCCAATGAGCGCCCAGGATAAGGGCGGCCCCGAGGTGGTGGTGAGGGTGCCCCCCCACAACGACGAGGCAGAGCGCGCGGTCCTGGGGTGCGCCCTCGCCTCGAACGCCTTGATCGGACCTATCGCCCAGCTGGTGAACGCCCAGAGCTTCTACCGCGAGACGCATAAGATTATCTGGCGCGCGATCCTGGAGCTGCACGGGCGCGAGGTGGTGGTGGATTCGCTCACCCTGGGCGATCTGCTCATTCAGCGCGGCGAGGCCAAGATGATCGAGCCGGGCGGCAAAATCCACTATCACCTGGAGACTATGGGCGCGCAGATACCGAACCTGTACAGCGCCGAGTATTACGCGAGGATAGTGGCCAACGACGCGGGGCAGCGCCTCGCAATCGCCTCGCTCACCAAGGTGGTAGATAGCCTTTATGAAGACACCACCCAGGCCGACCAGCTGCCCCAGCTGCTGGGCAAGATTGCGCTGGACTGCGCACCCCCCAGCGCCCAGCGCCTGGTCAAGGGTGGCGAGGATCTGGTGAGCAGCTGGGACGCGTACCTTGACGCCGCGATTGAACCAGGTGGGGGTGGAGCCTCCACCGGGATCGCTGGTCTGGATCGGATGCTGGACGGCGGCCTGTACTCCGGGCGCTCTTACTACTGCGGCGGCCTGAGCAAGATGGGTAAGACCACCCTGGCCGTGGCGCTGGCCGCACACATGGCCATGCGCAACGGCTGGGCCGTCGAGTTCTTGTCCTGTGAAATGGGGCCCGAGGAGGTATTCAGCCGCCTGGTGAGCTGGGATTCTTCGGTGGACTTGAAGCGCTACCAGGCCGCGCGCCGCCTGGAGCGCGACACAAGCGCGAGGCGCGAGGCCGATGCGTTCCAACTGGGCGATCTGGACCGGCTGCCCGCATGGCGCGAGGCCGTGGCCGCGAGCCGCGAGCGATACAGGACGAGCCTGGTGCGCATCACCAGCCAAGGCCTGCCGGTGGCGCGCGACTACGAGGCACAGGTCAAAGCTCGCCAGCTCCAGCTGGAGGTACAGGGCCATGACCCCAGCAAGCTGCTGGCCGTGGCCGACTATCTCCAGGCCTTCCGCACCGGGAACAGCAAGGTAGACAGTGACGATTTCAGCCGCGTGGCTGGCGTCTCTCAACGCCTGAACGCGATCAGCAAGGACTGTAAAATTCCAATCTGGATACCGTTTCAGTTTGGGCGCGAGGCGGAAAAAAACTTCTTGCAGCTGGGCAAGGTGCCGACCTTCGCGGACGCGCGAGGCGCAAGCCAGATCGCCAACGATGCAAACCACCTTCTCGTGTATCACCGGCCATGGTGGCGAGAGATTGGAGAGCGCGCGAGCTATGTGCGGCTCGTGTCCGAGCTCTCACGCACCGGCTCAGATCATCGAGTCGCCCACCTGGAGGTGGACATGGGCCGCCAGCGCTTCACCTCCTGGGAGCAGGACGCGCCCACCGAGGACGAGCTGGAGAACGCCGCGCGCGAAGCGGCCAACCTGACCCAAAAGCATAGGAGCCGGAGACCATGAGAGAGCCCCCCAACGAGTGCGCGCGCGAGCTGCTGGGCAGCGCGCTGGAGCTGGGGGCGCGCTGCCCCCTCGACGCCGCCGCGAGTGACCAGGATCTGGCCTTGATCGCGGCCCTGTACCTGATGGGCGCCCTGATGCTGGCCCTGGTGCTGGTCCTGGTGGACGTGGACAGCTCGCCCAGGTGGAGACCATGAGCCGGGACAAGCTGGCCCAGCTGCTGGGCGCGCGCCTTGTGCCTGGAGCTGGGGCGCGCGGCCCCCTGGTGAGCGCCCTGGCCGAGGGTGGTGCGCAGGATGCGCCCAGGCGAGCGGTGCGCGCGGCTGCTGGGCGCCAGGCCCAGGCTTCTGGCAAGGTGGCCGAGGCATGGGTGGCCGGGCTCTGCGACGAGCTGCAGCGGTCTGGGCGCCTGTGGTGGGTGCAGATACCTGACCCGTTCCAGGTGGTGCGCACCCAGGCCGACGGCAAGAAGCTGGTGGTGCCCACCGCGCGCGCTCATGCCACCGATTGCGTGGGTGGGCTCGCCACCCCAGGGGGTGCGCTGCTCCTGGCCTGGGAGGTCAAAAGCTGCCCCCATGATGCGCCCAGCTGGAGCTATTCGGAGCTGCGGCCCTCACAGGTGGAGAGCCTGGAGAGCGCGGCCCAGCTGGGCGCCACCGCCTGCGTCCTCCTGGTGGGCCTGGAGCTGGGCCTGGTGGCGCGCGCGCTCTACGTCCTGCCCTGGACTCCTGGGCAGGGCTTGCCCTTCGCAGACGAGCGCGCGAGCTTCCACCTGGTGGACCCTCGCGCCCAGGCCTTCCGGCTCACCCCAGCCCGAGCAGCTGGGTGGGTGGACCACCCCCAGCTGGCCCACCAGCTACGAAAATAAATAACCAAACATGCCCGCGACCTGCGGGCTTTTTAATGCCCAACGAAAAACACCGCTCGAAAAACAATTGACAAGCGTGGTATTGGGCACTAGGTTCGGAGGTGTCAGCGCGCTGCTGGCCCTCACCCCCACCCTGGAGAACGACCATGACCACCGACCTCAACGAACTGCTGATCCTGACCCCAGCCCAGCTCGCGCATCTCCCCGACTTTGACAGCGCCCTGGAACTGGTCCGCACCTCGCAAGTGACCGAGATGGATCTGGCCCCCTGGTGGTCAGAGCGCGCGCGTCGCATCGAGGCTGGGCGCCTCGCCGCTGATGCCGAGCTGGAGGCATGGCTGATGGGTGGCGACGAGGTCCAGGCCGAGCTGGTGGTGGGCGAGGACGAGGCGATTTACACCCTACCCTCTTTCTTCTGGGGCTTTGCCTGCGACGACGAGCGCTGGGCCAGCAAGCCGATCCGCAGCATGGGCGCTGACCATGTGGAGGTGGCGCTGAACCTCGCGGACCTCGACGAGCTCCAGGGTGTGGTGGAGGCCACCTATGAGGACGTAGCCGAGGGCAGCTATGTGGATTGTGACCTGGAGGGCGCGCCCTGGTGGGTGGCCCAGCGCCAGCAAGTCCGATGGCTCGACGAGGCCCAGGCCGTGCTGACCAGCGCCACACACTGAACAGATAACTGAACAAGGTGCCCAATCTGGGCACCAAACCCCTTGCGAGGATGCGATGAATTATAAAATCACGGTGATCAAGTCGGGCGCAGAGCTGGGCATCTATTCAGGCGACACCCCTCGCGCGGCCTATTTGGCCATGCTTTCCGACGCGGGAAGCTCCGAGGCCGATACAAGCGCGCCACGCGAGGATGATCTGACCATCCAGCTCGCAGAAGACTGAACAGATAACTGAACACCATGGGCGCCTGTGCGCCCCACCCTGGAGTACCTGACCATGAGCCTGACCATTACCCCCGCGACGATCTCGCGCCTTGCTGCTCCCACCACCCCAGACGAGACCAAGGTGGACGAGTACGCGCGCCACCTCTGGGCGCTGATCGATGCGCGCGGCGAAGAATACAACTACTGGGCCGACCGCCGCCGCCAGATCCTTCACGTTCACTCCTGGACTGGCCAGGACGTGGCGCGCGAGATGAACGAGGAGGCGCAGATTTTGGCGATCCTGGCCGAGGGCTGTGGCCTGGGCTGGTATGACGGCGACCATCCCCTGTTCGGTGTGCCTGACCTCGCCACCTGGCGCGCTATCACCACCCTGCTGGCCAACGCGGTGCGCCAGGGCAAGATGCCCGAGTGGATGCTGGCCAGCTCTGGCTTGCGCCCCCTCTCCGAGATGATCGACGCCTGACCCCCAGCAGCTGGGCGCCTGTGCGCCCAGCTGCTCCACCCATCCCCACCCTGGAGTACCTGACCATGACAACCCCCACCCGATCTGTGAACCGCTGCGACTTCTTCGCCTTTCAAGGCGAAGTTGAACCACACCGAGGCGAGCTGTTCCGGCTCGACGATGCCCAGGCCCTCGCCCTCGCCAGCTGGCTGAACACGCACACCCACGCGTCGCCCCACACAGGGCGGTGGTACACGAATGCTGGGCGCGTCTGCGCGCGCCATGCCTCCACAGGCATGGGCCACCCTGCCCTAGAGGTGTTCGTCTCGCGTC
>Ga0210043_1000354_pt1 | contig 48151 bp, 65 predicted proteins | sample CryGeymet201501t_FD_183990 | JGI IMG/M metagenome (GOLD analysis project Ga0210043, IMG submission 183990) | Groundwater microbial communities from Crystal Geyser aquifers in Utah, USA - Crystal Geyser metaG 2015-01t (SPAdes) (version 2) | ecosystem: Environmental > Aquatic > Deep subsurface >... | reverse complement strand
ATAAAGACCAGGCGTTATATCTTTCATCATAAGCAAGGATTGCATTATTACCCGAACCACTAGCTCCTGTTGAAATACCAAAGAGAGAGAGCGACTTAAAGAAAACCCCACAAACACTAGATATATTAGTTGCAGTAATCTGATTAACAATAGAATCAGCCCTCAAAGAGAGAACTGAGTATCTCAAGATTGTTCCGTAGTTAGCCTCATTACCAACGGTAGATGCTCCATCACGAGACCAGAACCTTAGGTTATTACCAGCTGTGTGTGGAGAGAACTTAGAGATAGACCCGACAGCGATATTAACATCCTGCACACGCCCCTCTCCAATAAAGTCTCCACTAGATACAAATTGGAACTTACCAAACACTTGGTCTTTGAAAACAAATAAAGAGTTTTCATTAGAGGCCACATGAGCCTTAATTGCTCTAATCTTAGTACCATCACCTTGTCTATATTGAACATATCCTCCACCATCAGGAAGGCCAAAATTACCAATCTTGTCTAGGCCACCGTCCCAAACCAAAGTATCATCTCCAAACTCAGTTGTTACACCAACTAAAGAGCCCGAGTAAAAATCAAGTAATTTGAAGTGATAACCAATAGTAGTATTAGAGTCTGGGAACTCATAAAAAGTATCAGTAGCGATTTCTCCTTTATCAACATAACTTGTGTCAGTAGGTTCGACAGCATCCAAGAAGAACCCTTCACCCTGTCTGTTTGATTTGAAGATACCAACCCTAGTAGTCCCAGCTGGAGCAGTAGGAAGTGTAAGGGTTACATAAGTATCAGCATCTAGTGAGAGTGGCATATTATCAATCCACCCAGTACCAGAGGCATCTACATCTGCATCAGCACCAGGAGATGAGGATGTTCCACCAGCGTCGTTATACCAAACATAGTAATAAAAGTATTTTGTTAACCCAGTTCCAGAGCCAGTCTTAGCGACCGTTGGTTTTGTTGTTGGGTCTGCCAACTCAGTGTTGATGTGCCAACCATCTTCATCAAGCCAAACCATATCGTCAGTTTCATTAGTGAAATAAATCTTTGAGTTGGCCTGAACAACCCATGTTGTTGAGTCAGTATTAAAAGTAGGAGTTCCATCTGCGAACGAAGGGGTAGTACCAACATATCCATCTGGAGCAGTAAAAGACAGTGGATCCCATGACTTAGCTGTGAAGTTCCAGTATTCTGCTAACCCTGAGTCAGAAATACGAATCATATAGTCTTCACCACCTATGTTGTAAGTCTCACCCATGTTTAAGATTTTAGTAGCCCCAGCAGCCGCCTCACCAAGAACTTCACTTCCCTGTCTTTTTGAGACAGTTCCATATTGGGAATAAACACCGTTAATCAATTCTGCGAGTTCAGTGTCTTTGAGTGTTGAAGGATGAGCTAGTGTGTTAAGTCCCTCTGGGAAACCACTTGAACCTGCTCTTTTTACTGGTGGGTTGTTTCTTCGAGGAGTCTTTTTATACATAAAAATCTCCTTTAATAAACTCTTGAGTTTCTATTTGGTCTGTTTCGGTAGTAGTTTTTAGCAACTTGTAATCTATCAATTCTGATGGATTGATTTTCACTGTTAGTTAATAATTCATTTTTAGCTGGGATAACTTCCAGAGCCATATATTCTGCGAATCTATTTTCTGCATCTGCTTTGGCATCGTCTTGAGAACCTGGTTGATTGGCCTGTCTAAAGTATTCTGAAAGTGCTGCAAAACCAATCATATCTCCTGGGAGAATTAGTTTATCTGTACTAGCTCCAGGGATAGGAGGCATAGCAAAATACCAAATAACTACAGTAGCATCTGTCTCTTCTACTGCGTTCTTAAATCTCATTTGCCATTTACCGAAGTCTTCGCTATCTGGGTCTCCAACCATCTCAATAAAAATTGTTTGGTCATCTGAGTTACCTGGTTCATTCCAATCAACCTCATTAACAACACACATATAGAGCCCATTAGGTTTGAAAAACCTATCAGGTAAAACATGTGTCTCTTCTCCTTCTGTTAGGGTGATTATTTCTCTAGTTAGGGTTCTTCTCCAAAATCCTCTCCTAGCGTATTCTTCATACTTATTTTTAATCCACATGACCCACTCTGCGTACTCTGTGGAATCGTCATCTGGGACTGAGCCTCCAGCGTGTGGAGCCATGAAGTCTAGGACATCTCCTAGGGTTTGAATTGTTGTCTGTTGAGATGTATATGCCATATACCTCTAATACTAGAGTGTTTTCAATCTATTTGTGTCTTAATACAAAACTCCCCACCTTTTTAGAGTGGGGAGTCTCCGATTACTGTGTAACCATTACCCAACTAGGCTGGATAAGGGAATGTAGCATCGTTAGCGGTATAGGCTTGCACCATTGCTTGAGTAAGACTTGTGTCATACTCTTGGCCGTTTTCGAAAGTGTAGGTCTCAAGATTTCCATCTTGTTCTCTGCCCAGTACGAAAGTGGTCATACCAACTGCTGTTCCTGTTGCCATATTTTACCTTTCAAGAGTGGGGGCTGTGGGTACAACCCCCATAGTTCTCTTTATATTGTTATATTAAAGTCCCAAGTTGTACAAGTACACACAGGCTTCTGGCACATCCATCTTGAATGTGTATTCGCCTAATACTTGCCATCTGTAGCTGTCGCCCAGTTTAGCAAGTGGTGTAGTGAACCAAGGTCTAAATGCCTTGTATCCAATCATAGACTCATCGACTAAGAAGACGAGGTCATCCATGACTCCACCCATACCTTGGAGTTGAACTACATCAATTTCTCCGAAGACATGACTATTGTATACCTTAACAACACCGATGCCTCTATTTTTATCTCTAAAAGTAGTTCGCATCTCACCATCTTGGATGTACTTAAACTTCTTCATGAAGGCTGGAGTAACATACATAACTGGTTTCTCGAACGCCTTGTCAGCGATTAAATCGAGAGCACCATCTAATACATCTTCCACAGCTCTATCAGAAGCCCAAATGTCTCCACCGAAGTCGATAGCATTGTCAGAAGCATAAGTATCAATCATAAACTTGATTCCACCAGAGGTGGTAAGTTTACGAGCCTTATCTTCCATACGAATACCAACAACCATTTGGCGTTGCCATTTCTCCACGAGTTCCATTTGTTTTCTTGCGATTAACTTGTCTGAACCCTCTTCACCACGAATCATGGCTTTGTGTTCAGTACCAGTTAGATCAACCACATCTTCAAGAATAGTCGTGAAGTTGTAAAGATCAACAAAAGGAGTGACGATCATGTTGTCAGCATTTTTACCCTGAGGGGTTGCGTGTCCGACTACTGTGATTGCTTCTCCAGAGACGATGGTGGTTTGAGCGGTACTACCAGTTAAGTGTCTGAAAGTGATATTTACACCACCACCGACTGACTCAACGATGTACTGAGAACCAGCTGCATCTTGGAAAACCTCGTCTACATTTAGAACACCAGGATCGTTAACAACGATGGTAGTACCATCAGCTGCACAACCCACATTAGCTGTGGTTGCGAGTTTTCTGTTGTCCCTGTTGCCCCATTCGATCTTGTGAGACTTCACTGCTTTTTCAAAGTTTTTACCGTCTAAACGGTTAATCAACTCTTTTCTATACTTAGGATAATCTTTGATATTTTCTTCAATCTCAATGTGAAGATCCATATCAGAGGCACCTAAGGTAGAGCGTTGACCATATTGGACTGCTCCCATATTTACCTTTCTTGGTAATTTTTAGTTACCGTATGCTTTTGCTATTTTTTGAGCAATGGTCATTCCTTGGGTACTTGTACCTCCAGACTTCCCTTTACTCTGATTAACTTTACCTGCTTGCTTCACTCTAACATCCGTCTGTGCCTGTCGAGAGCCCTGTTTCTTTGCTCTTCCAGCTGCCGTCATTATTCGGTCAGCTATCTTAGCGATAGATACTTTCCCTCTAAAGGTTTGTGAAGTTGGATCGAAATCCAACTCGTGGTACAGCTCACCAATGGACTGTTCGAGCTCCTTATCGAAGTCAGGGCTACTTGGATTAAGTTCAGGGTATTTTTCCCGAACCGTAGTAATGTCTTTTTGCATGTTGTTTGCAACACGCTCTAATTCACGGCTACTGTTAATCCCTTTATAACCTTCTCGAAGACGCTGGTTTTCCGCCTTTAACTCTTTAACAGTTTTAGAAGTGGTACTTCTAATTGTGTTAAGAGCCTTGGCTATGTCTTCTCTGGTTTGGAACTGGTCAGGAGTAAACTCCTCAATCAAATCTTCCTGTTCTTCTTGGTCTTCCTTGATGTCGGCCTTAGCCTCTGCAAGGGTCATGCCGTTTTGTTCGGCATAGCGTTTAAGAAGAGTAGGGTTAGTGAGAACCCCCTCCATCTGCTGAATCGTTCTTCTTGCGTTAGCAAGTTCTTGATGAACGGCAGATTGAGGATTTGGATCTAACTTAGTACCCTTTTCAGTGTACTGAGCCTCTCCATCTTCCCCCTCTGAATCGTCAGTCACCTGACTATCATCGGTTTGATTGTTAAGTTCCTGCGAATCATCTTGTGATTCATCAGAAGAGACATTTTGTCCCTCGTCTACCATAACAGATTCGTCTGTCATAGATTCCTTTCTTGCCCCCCTGCTTCACCTAACGATTTGTATAACGAGGTTCGCACCCCGAAGTTCTGCTGGTTGCAGAAAAGGCGGTATATTAACTATTCATATACTAGGGGAGAAAGGTCTTATATGTGTCATGGTTTATGTAACCATTACATGTACTCGAGGAAAAAGAGAACAGCCAAGTAATTCCTTGGGAGAAAAACTTGGCTGCCTACAAACATAATAGATTACATAGAGACAACTAGATAGAACTAAACTGTTTTTTGAGTTATTCTGTGGGTTAGTCTTCCTGTCTCTGGATTGTATCTATATGTCACTGGGTATGCTATTTTTTTGTAATTACATTTGTTACAGGCAAATAGAGCCTTTTTTTTGTCTTCTGGGTAAAAGAAATGTTCGTTGCAAATTAACTGTCTGGGTTCTGATTTGGCATAATAGGTCTTACGAGTGGCCTTCTTCATTGTCTGTCTAAACTCGACTCTCTTATGCTCTTCATTAACTACTGGCTCAAAAGAGGGGATTTCTACTTCCTCTTCAACCCATTCGTTTAGTGGTTTATCAAAATTAGGCATCTTGGATTACTATGGTGTCGTTAGCAACACCTCTCTCCAACTGTTCTTTAGTTTCAATCCTATCTTGTAGGTCGTCAAAGAACTTGTTGATAACTTTATATTGGCCAACTAATTCATCTACTTGGTCTTTCTTTTTTCTTGAGAAAATCTTTTTAATACGGTCTGAGACAGTTACTTCTTCTGAGACATCTGTGATTGTGTTGTTTAAGATTGATTCTCTGGCGTAGTCTCTTGGAGACTGTAAGAGTAGACGAACAAACTCAAACCTCTCATCATTGAGTATTTCATAGGCAACAGCACCTTCATCAATAATCTTGTCGTACTCCATTTTTGAGACAATGGTCTTTTTGTAAAACCTCTTATTGTTGTATGTTATTTTCTTTTTCATATTCTATGCCAACCCTTTTTAGTTGAGTCTTTTGTGCTCTCATACAAATTATACAAGTCTTCAAACCATTTGTGATACTGCTGACTAACAGCCTCCAAACTAAATCTATTCTCCGCATATTCTCTGATAGTCCGCGGGTCTATATATCTAACCTCCTCAGTAGCATTAACAAAATCTTGTAGGGTACTACACCTAACCCCAACCTCTTCACTAACATATTCTGGGAATACCCCAAAATTAGTTGTTATGACTGGAGTCCCAGACAACATGGCCTCTACTGCTACACCACCAAAGGGTTCTAAGTAGATAGTAGGAACAAAGACTGCCTTAGCATTAGTCATTAAATCAAATCTCTGTTTAGCATCAACAAATCCAACAAACTCCACATTAGGGGAGTTTGTCTTATACTTACCCTGCCCAGCAATCTTTAACTTAGTGCTGATAGCATCACAAGTTTTGATGGCGGTATCTATACCCTTACGGGGTATCTGTCTTCCAACATAAGCAAAGTAATCATCTTTATCCTCAGCTATATATTCTGCTGGGAAATCTTTGAGGTCGTAGTAGTTAGGAATAACTCTGTCGTAGTAAGCCCCATTGATAGACTTGAAGGGGTTTTGAGAACCGTAAGTAAAGTTCTGGATGTAACTAGATTCAAAGGCTCTAAACTTAGCATAAGAACCACGGTATCCAATACCAGGCTCAATAGTGAGATAAAGACCAACTCCATCATCAATTACCTTCTGATAAGCACCCTGTGTAATCATTAAATAATCATCATCTTTTTTGCGTTTGTTAATCTCTTTAATACAGTTTTTGTAATACTTCTTAGTACACTCTGTTTTCTCTGTGTTGAAGTCAACTTTGAATCCATTATTCTTCCAGTCGTATCCAATATCAAATAGGTTGTTCCCCTCTCCCCATGAGTCTCTGATGTCTTTAAGTGAGTGTGTTTGAACAAACTCTGTACAAGGAGCATCACTACCCTCTGAGCCATAGAGATAAACAGTGTGCCCCATATTTAAGAGCATCTTAGACATCTTCACAATCTTTTGCGTAAAAGCACAGGCCATGTATTTCTCTGAGACTGGTAAATGAGCAAGCCCTAAAAGATGAAATGTTTTACTCATGGCTATCTCCTTTGAAGACTCCATAGTAACATTTTCCCACTGCACCACCTCTCCTAATCTCTTCTACTTTTCCTTCACCACCCAACCAGAGGTCTAGTTCTTCTCTTCTAAGTGTTTGAGGGTGTCCGATGTTAGAACGAGTGTCCAACCACTCAAATACTCTGACTATCTTTCCAGCTCTTAGAGCGTTCTTACAAATCTTCTCTGGGTTATAAGTGTGTTCAAGCACATTGTAGAACCATACCTCATCAAACTCTCCATCAAACTCTCCATTAAAATCAACCTCTTCTGCTGGAGAAGAGAAAGGCATAATTTTTTGAGCTAAGTATCTATTAACTACCCAGTTAGGAAACTTTCCCATTAAAGGATCTATTGCTACTGCATCACCAAGATTCACACATTTCAAAAGTAATGAATATGCACCAGAGCCCAAGTCTAAAACAGACTTTCCTTCAAGGTCAAATGAATAAGGGGTTTTTGGATTTGGGGATAATTTTAATCCCATCTTCTCGGCGTATACAAGTTGTTTTAGCTCCTCGCCCAGAGAGTTGACACAGTTTCCATGCCAATCTGCCTCCCAAGCCTGAGCATCTTCCCAAGTTTTGTTCATGAATCAATCATAGATGAGAACGAGCTGAGTGTCAATTAGGCTGCTGGCTCCACTCCGTGAATAAGTCCAGGTAGTCTTGTTCTTCTATAATACTCCAAATAGTTTGTTGTGGCCGCAATTCCAGTAATAGTTGAATCCTGGGTAACATTTATGGTCGGGCTCGTAGTTCCTGTGTAAGAAGTTTTATAGTCTAAATGAACACGACCAGTTGACCCAGCACCACCAGCACCTTCTGAGCCACTACCTCCCGCACCACCAGTTGCCAAGATTTTGTTGGTGCCCAGAGTTGCTGTCTCGCATTTAAGTAGAACTGAACCACCTGCTCCTCCTCCACCGCCACGACCAGAGCCTCCACTAGAGCCTGCTCCACCCCTCATGACAATGCTTCCAGTTATGACTAAATCTTTCGCAAAGATGAAGGCCATACCACCACCGTTGCCACCTGATCCAGATCCATTACCAGCTGAACCACCACCGCCTCCTCCACCAGGTGTTATGGATGTTAAAGCAACTGCTCCACTAGCGATACCACCAATACACCCGTTAGTTCCATTTGTTCCAGCAGCTCCATTACCTCCACCAGCACCAGAGCAGTCTTGGTTTCCACCTCCTCCAGAACCACCTGTGTTTTTAGTTTCTGTTAATAGGGCTTTAGTGTGTGATTCACCAGTTTGAACAGTATTGTTTGGAGCACCAGTTCCTCCATCAAATCCTCGTGAATCTCCGTTGATTGATCCAGAGATTGTGTGAATGTCTTTGTCGAAGTAGCCAACAATTCCATACTGACTTCCATTCCAAGTAGAAAGAGTTACTCCAGTATTTGTGAGCCCGTCGTATTCTTTCATCTCCATGACCTGAGCCTGTGATGCTCCTGAGTTTGTGTAAGTGTTTGTTAAGTCTGATTCGAGGGTTAGTGTTGTAGAGCCACCACCAGAGATAATTTTATTAAGTTGCCATAAATTGTGAGTACCACGAGTTTGGTGAATTATGATTAGGTCTCCATTAGCGAAGGTACTAGCTGCCTCAAGTGACAAGGTTTTCGTTGCAATAGTTCCAGCACATCCAGTTAACGCTGGAGCAGCATAGGTACTACCATCATGGCCATCTCCAAACTGGTGTGTCCAAGCAATAGTATCGTCTGATCTCCATTGTAGCTGTGCCATTATGCTACTCCCCACTTATCTTTTAGATAGTTTTCAACAGTTTGTCTATCTGTTGTTGATAAAGCAACATTGTAACCAATGATTTCACCAACATCATGGTCTGTGAACTCACTTGTTCCGTTATATCCGATTGTTAGTCCAGATGGGGCTGTTGTTCCACCAGTACCAGACTTTACCAAAGTTCCATTCTTCCACAAATAAGATGTTGTGCTTGTTATAGCAGACCAGACATGAACATTTGTTGTGTGAGCAACATCAGAGTTAGCTCCAACCCAACCAACTGCATAATACTGATTTTCATAAGATGACCAGTGACCCATAAGCCAGTTATTGTTTTTACCAGATAATATACGACCAGCGGTTCCACTATTTTTTCTACCTACATAGAAGAAAGTACATGGTGAAGAATATGTCCACGGGACATCCCAGGTTGAAGATGCAGCAGCGGTTCCCCTCATCACGGGCAAACTATTTATTGCGTTAGTTGTGTAATGTGGGTTTTGAGAGACTGTTCTTTGAGCTAGATTATTGCTGTTCCCAGACAAGTCTGTCATAGAAGAAATATCATCACCATTTGAAAGACCAGTTATTTGAGAAACATCTAACCAAAGTTTACATCCAGCTATATCTGTTGGCACCCAGGCAGGAACAGGAGCGGGAACATCGGCTTGTCCCGTTAGGTTTCCAGGGGTTCTTGTTCTTCGTGGTCTTCTCAAATAATTTATTGTGGCCATTTTATTAGTCAGTTATTCTATTAACAAATCCACTAATACAAATCACATCGGCTGTTCCAGCAAAAGCCTTAACAGTTTTAGAGTTTTGTAAGATTAACCCAGGAATGATTAAAACCAAACCTGACTCAGCGGCTATGGTCGACTCTATGTTGTAGTCAGGAGCAGTTGCTCCACCAAACTCTATTGTGAGTTTTACTGCACTAGCACTTGAGTTCACAGCATACAACCAAATCTCATCATAAGAACCATCTGCCGTTTCCGAGGTTGCCGTATGAATTGTTGTTCCAGCTGTTGCTGTTGCAACTACTTTAATAGGTACTCCGTCTGCTCCTCCCGATAATTCTCTTTTCAAAAAACTTGCCATATATCTCCTTTAATTAAATACTTGGTATCCTAAAAAGTCTGATGCTCCAGTCGCTCCTGTGTCTCCATCTGCTCCAGTATCACCCGCAACTCCTTGCGTTCCAGTATCACCAGTGGTGCCAGCAACACCTGTATCGCCATCGACTCCTGTGTCACCCTGAGAGCCAGTTGTTCCAGTGTCTCCTTTTGCTCCAGCAGTTCCAGTATCGCCCTTAGCTCCAGTTACTCCAGTATCTCCATGAGTACCAGTATCTCCTTTCGCTCCTGTTACACCAGTGTCGCCGTCTACTCCTTGTATTCCCTGAGTTCCAGTGTCGCCAGTTATTCCAGTATCGCCATCAAAACCCTGTATTCCTGTGTCCCCCTGAACACCAGTACTTCCTTGAGCACCAGTTACTCCTGTATCTCCGTCCACTCCTTGAATACCAGTTGTACCAGTGTCGCCTTGTGTTCCCTGAATACCAGTGTCGCCTTGAGATCCAGTTACACCTGTGTCTCCATCGACTCCCTGGATTCCTGTATCTCCGCCAATTCCTTGAATCCCCGTGTCGCCATCAACTCCCTGAACCCCAGTGTCACCTTTTATTCCTTGAGTTCCAGTATCTCCCTTAACACCAGTGTCACCATCTATTCCAGTATCTCCTTGAACTCCAGTGTCACCAGCAGAACCAGAGACAGCCGATAAGTTAAAGTTAGCCATTTGGATAGTTATTACTTTACCAGCACCAGAAGTACACTTAACCCTAATGTCTACAACATCGCCAGCGGTTAGGGCTGCAACTCCTGTTAAAGAGGCGGCTCCAACATCTCCAGCGGCTCCCAATTGCCTTCTTAATTCGTGATCTGTCCGCTCCACACCATCAACAAAAACAGCTATTTCAAAAACAGATGTTGCTGTTCCTGAAAAACTAAATGATCCAGATATTTTATATGCTCCAGTATTTATGATTGTTTGAGTTCCATTGGTTGCATTTAGGGTAACACCACTCATTTCTCCTGCAACCCAAGAGGTATTCCATAAGTAGTAAGTGTTTTGTAGAGTTAAAGTTTGGGAGGTTGAATTGTTGTTGATATAAAGTTCGCCATAGGAAGTAGAACCTGCCGTTGCTGCACTTCCCGTGTCGCCAGTAATTCCAGTATCTCCTTGTGTGCCTGTGTCTCCCTGAGTACCAGTATCGCCAGCAACAGTAGAATCTGCCCCCGTATCGCCCTTAACTCCTTGGACTCCAGTGTCGCCCTGGACTCCAGTGTCTCCTGCAACATTGCTATCAGCCCCAGTGTCCCCAGCAATTCCCGTATCGCCCTGTGTTCCAGTATCTCCTTTTGCACCAGTATCACCAGCAACAGTTGAGTCTGCACCAGTATCTCCAGTGACTCCAGTATCTCCTTTTTCTCCAGCTATACCAGTATCTCCAGCTACCGTACTATCAGCTCCAATATCTCCTTGGATGCCAGTATCACCCTGAACACCAGTATCGCCAGTAACGCCAGTTTCACCATCTGAACCAACATATCCTGAGTCTCCTTGAATACCCGTGTCGCCTTTAGCACCTGTGTCGCCAGCCACTGTTGAGTCTGCACCAGTATCACCTTTTGCTCCAGTGTCCCCTTGATCTCCAGTATCACCAGTTACTCCGCTATCACCTTGGATTCCAGTGTCACCCATGTCAGCAAGTAATTGCCAGTAGGAACTATTTGGTGGTTCGTTGTTTGTTGTATTTCCTAAAGCAACATAAGATGAGCCATTGTGAGAAACCACGTCACCCAAGACATAGGCAGTTAGACCACTCCAATCTCCCTGGTAGGTTAAACCTCCAGTGAGTGTCATTTGTATAGGGTTTAGTAATTCTACAATTTCAAAATCTGTTGCCATATTAGAACTCTACTTTCGATGGATAATCATAATTTAGAGATGCTCGGTTAGTCCAGGCGGCCTCGTAAGTTATGTTGTTATTATTGTTATTGGAGGCATATCTAATCTCGTCTCCATTCAATCTCATCATGTACCAAGCACCTTCTGAGTTTTCATTACCAGTGTAGAGAATATCTCCAATTTTACCTTTATCTGCGATAAAGTAATCTGGGGAAGTAACAACCCTACCCTCAGCATCAACCATAGCTCTAGCTGGCCTTCCACTTCTGTCGTAGAACGAGTTGCCTCCTCCACTACTTCCACCCCCACCAACGGTAACTATCTTTGAAGCAATAGCATCGGCTAGTTTTTCGTAATCAATCTCTTTTGCAGCAACTGGTTTGGGGAACGAGTCAGCTAGTTTCTTATAATCAATCTCTTGTTGTGTAACCATTACATCTGGAGCAGGGACAATAATCTTCTCAGATTGAGGGGCGGTAACAGTAATCTTAGGGTTTAACTTCATCTTCTTCATAGTCCCATCAAGGCCTATGATCGCATTGTGAATATCTTGAATCTCCTTAGTTGGTTGATTAGATACTTCGAAAGACTTTGGGAAGACTGGGTGTTTTGGGAAATTACTTACCTCAAAACTCTTTGGAAATGGCAATGGTTTTTCTGGAGATGGGAAATTACTAACCTCAATGGACTTAGGTAACTTAAACCCTTTAAGCCACTTTAAGATGGTTTTTAAGGTGACTCCATTTGTTTTGAGCTCCTTCTCTAACCTATTTTGATTAGAGACGGAAACGATGCCGTTAATCTTCTGATTCTTAGGAAAGTTCTTAACCTTAGCGTCATAAGTATGAGAACGCAAAGACTTAACAGATTCAACACCCGTGTTCCAGATGGTGTCTTGTATGTTTTTGACTATGTTGTGTACTAATTTGAACTCCATATTGCTCCTAGACTATGTTGCCGAGATTATAGCCCTGTGAAGGAAGACCTTGTTGGTCTGCCCCCGCTGGGTTAAATCCACCTGGAGCTCCTCCTGGCATGCCACCTCCACCCATACCTGGAACTCCAGGTAGTTGTGGTTGTTTCATTATATTAAGTTCTTGTTGTGCCTGAATGTGCTTGAGGTGTTTTTCAACATACTGCTCTAAGACCGCCACCACTTCTGGTGGTAGTTGTTCTATCTCTCCAAAGTAAACATTGGCCGCAATAATCAAGTCTTCGTGTTTATCTCTAATCTTAATCTCAGGCAGTTGTCCTCTTTGTATCATGGCAATATCTTTTTCAGATTTCTCATCAATAGACATAATCACATTTTCAACACTATCTAGTTCTGGAGTTGCATCAATCAAGGCCTCAACCATAGGTGTGAGGTTGACCTGAACATCTCCCTGAGATTGGGTTTCAATGTTTTGTAGGACAGTAATTGAGTTTTGTAGTGAGGCCTGTCTTGATGCTGGAGTTTGTTTTTGAATCTTCTCTGAGTTAACTGAAACGATAAAGTTGGCTCCAACTTGTTCTGGACTAATGGTGATAAGTTCTTTGACCCCTCGTTTTCCTGTGACTGAGAAGGATTGCTCCTCTGTTACATACTGAGCGTTGAGCTCTAGGAAGTGTTCGCCGAGTTTCTTTAAGACCTGTTCTCCAAATAAGTCGATAATCATCTTCATGTTACCATCAATGTTTTGGTCAATAATCTGAGCACCTCTGGCAGTTTGGTTAACTTGGCCTGCACCTACACCTGAGGAATAGAGTGAGGAAATACCGCCTGCTTTTTCAATCTTGTTACCAAGATTCTCAGCAAATGCTGTTGCTGACCTAGTATTGTCTGCTGTTCTAATCTGTTGAACCTGTGAGGCATCGCCCATAACACGGATGATTCCATCTGGTCTTTTTCTAAATTGCCAATCAGGAGTCTGAGAAGCAGCTGAGCCAGCAATCCACATATCAGTATTGACCTGTCTAATGTTGGTCATTGTCTGATTAAGGATTTCTGTTGCTGCAATTTGTAAGTCACCAACAATATCGACTAAAGCAACATTGTGGTACTCATCATCTTCTGGGAAAGGAGAGAACTCAATAAATGGGTAGTGTCCGTGCCAGTAAGGAGACATTGTGTCTGTGTTGACGATTTCATCTTTTCCTCCTTCGGTCTCTTTACTTGAAACTCTTTCAATAGGCAGATAATAAAGTTCACCATTCTTAGTGTGTAAACACATCATGGGAACTGAGGCTGTTCTGAAAGTCCAGTCGTCTTGGCCATCATCGTCTGTTGCTTTATCATGTTCATATTCGAGTAATTTAGCAGTGACACCAGTTTTTCTTAACTCTTCAATAAATGATTTCTTCCAATATGGTTTCTCACCCTTTTCTTCAAGTGAGTCATTTTCATCAATCATTTCTCCGACATTTTTGTCTAAGAGTTCAATGATATAAGGTTGGTCATAAAGTGATGGGATATTTCTATTAGGAACCAAGATGTTGTTGTATCTAACAAACTGAGCATCAGCTCTGTCAGTAATATCTCTAAGGATTTTTCTTCTAGTCTCTTCTTGTTCTACTTGACCTGCTGCCTCTGCATCAACTCCTTCTGGGAGTTCGCCAGTTTCTTTGTCTCTTACTTCTTTAATCTCGATGGCTTTTTCATATTTCCACCCAGTTTTACAGTAACCCTTGCCAGCTAAATAGGCTGAGAAGAACATACGATAAAAAAGAGAGGTGGTCATAAGTTCGCCAACTTCCCAGTTAACAAACTCTTGGTTAACTTGACGAGTCTCCATATCAGCACCATGACGGATGTCTAGGCGGATAGCACTCATTGTTGGATTTGACCTTGATAGGTAGTTACGAACTAATGGGAAAACTTGTGGGTCAACCAAAGAATAGTCCCACTCATAGTTATCATCGGTGTTTAGTATGCCTTTGTAGAGGTTTTTATTTATCTCTACTCTATCAAATGCGTCTTGATTAAGTTCCTGACACTTCTGGAACTTTCTCCTGATAACATCTGGTTTACTTGGTTTCTTTGAATCTTTTGCCATATATCTCCAATACTAGAGTTTTTTACTTCTCTTTGTGACTCACTTTAGTTTGATACTTGTTAGAATAACCCGCCACGAACAATGCTGACTTAACCCTAACATCATCTAAGACTCTCATATACTGTCTTCGACTTAATTTTAATACTTTGGCAAAAGATCCGTGGTCTATTTGATAACCACCATCACGGAGTAGTTGAAAAATAAAAACAAGTCTCTCACGCTCTTCGAGATTACACATGATTTGAACAACCATCTCTTCATATTGAAGATTGTTTTCCAACCTCTTGCTCTCCAGGCCATTATCGCTTGGTTCATATTCCAATTCACCATCCTCAACTTGTTGTTCAAGTTCAGAGAAGTTCATTGAACGAGGTATCATGCCATTAAGACCTCTATGTATTTTCAGTCTTTTGTTTCCCATGTTTATCTTTCTCCACCAACTTCCCGTTAACAACTTTATAAGGGGCAGTAATTTTACGGTGCGTGTTTGTTTTTTCTTCTAATGACAAATGGTTACGAGACTTTAAGTTTTGTCTGTAATGAAGTAGGGTATTTGCCCTACCAAAGGTGTAACCATTAAACACAGCTCTTACCCAGAAGTCCCAGTCTTCATAAACTGGCAACTCTCTGAATCCACCCAGTTTCTCATACACATGTCTGTGCATCATAGATGTGACGACTAAGCCACAAGTTTTTCCTGTGATGTATTGAGCTGTTATTTCTTTTGGTGAATCAACTAACTTAGGCCTCTCTATGTAGCCGAACTTGAGAACATTAGGATAAGCAATATCAACATTACTAATTATTCGTCCACATTGCTCAATGAAGTCTGGAGCCAACTTATCATCGGCATCAAGAAAAAGTAATAGTCTTCCTGACGACATCTTTACACCTATGTCTCTTGCCCTTGCTACACCAACATTGCTAGGCAACATAATAGAAGTAGCCATAGCATGAGCTCTTGGGTCTGGTGAACAATCATCAACCAATATAATCTCTTTCGGTGACACCGTCTGAGCCTTGATTGAATCCATGCACTCAACAATTTGTTCTGGGGGTTTATCATAGCTAGTTACTATTATAGATAAGTCTGCTCTCATTTTTTAGGTACCGTGTTCTTTTTACCGTCTCCATATTTTCTAACAACTGATTCGTTGGTAGAACGGGTGAACTTATGGATGTCGATTAACAACTTTTCCATTTCGTCCATTCTAGTGGTGAGCTCGTCAATAGAATCTGGAATCTGCCTTATGGCATCTCTCGTTCTTGGGTCTAACATACTATCTCCTTTTTGCGATGCTACCCCTACTTGTTAGATTTCTACCACCCTTGTCTGCCCAGTCGGGAGCATCTTGTTGAACCTGGGTAAACGCCTCTAAGTTAAGGAAAAAGTATTCCATAGCTGTTGAGGGATGGGAGGTAAAATCATGAATTGGTTTTACGACTGGTGTCGTGGATTGAGAGTCTTCTCTTCTCTCTGGGTATCTATACATCTTCCAGCACTCTAAGATGTAATCAGTACGAGGGTTTGCGTTTACTTCTATACCTCTTGATAGGTAAGACTTAGTAACATCTCTGCGGGTTAAGAAATCATTTTGAGTTGTTGATTGAACAAAGACTCCAATCTTTTGAAGTTCCTCCATAGTAGTCGTGGACTTAACAAATGATCTTTTTCTTATATCAGCGTCACCAAAGTGAATAGCTGGTGGAAGTTGGCTAATCTGAGTCATAGCCTTAATGTCGTCGTCTGAGTAAGTGAATCTGGTATCTAGTGGTCTTCCGAATAGTGGGAAGTAGTATTGAATAATCTGTCCTTCGTTTTGGTAGCCATCAATCAATCTGGCCTTACCATTATGTGGGTTAATCTGCCAAAACAAAAACACTGTTCCATCAAGACCATAGTCTCCAGAACAGTACAATACTTCTCCAGGCATAAATGGGAAGTCTCCGTAGGCTGCGTTTTCAATCTCTGGATAGACACGGCCAGTAATAGATAGATCCCAGTTAACCATAATTTCTCGGTTAAAGTCTTCGGTTGAACGCCTTTCCCTTTGTTCTTGAAGCCATGCCTTGGTTTTTCTAGGGTCTAATGTGTAAGGGAGAGTAATGAGGTTAATTTTCTCTCCGTCTTTACCAAACCTAAGTCTTTTGGCTTTACCTGGCTTAATACCTGGAGTAGTTAAAACAATACGGCAGTTAGTTGTGTCAGCAGTAGAACCCCAGGCAGAAGTATCGTTATCCCAGAAAGCGAACTCATCCATGAGAATAGCTCTCTGACGACCACCACGACTAAAGTTCTGGTTAGAAGATTCGCCTGAGATAGCGTTTCCATTCTCTGGATTAACCAAAGACATGTAGGTAAAGTTCTTGTCTCTCTTAAATCCCTTAGGCAACATAAACGCTGGAAGCCTAGAAATCATATAATCAATCTTACCAAATAGAGATTCCTCTTTATTTCCAACAACTCCACCCCTTCTATTATCGACATAGTCTTCTTTACGAGAACCAATTAAAAAGTTAGACGCTGGGAGATATAGCCACATCCAAATTAAGACTCCGAGGGTAGTATAGGTAGCACCCATTTCACGACACTTCTCAATAAAAACATCTTCTCCGTTGTTAATGGAGTTAACTAAATCTCTAATCATTCGCTTCTGAAATGGAAATGGTTTGAATCTATGATGAAATGGCTCTCTTTTTGGGTCGAAAGTATATAAAAAGGTATCAAAGAAGTACACTGGGTCTTCTGCCGCCTTCTCCTTCATTTCTAAAAATGTTTTTTCTAATTTCTTTTGTTCTTTGGGAGTTATTTGTGACAAGTCCATGTCTTTACAATAACACACGGCGTGTAATTATTGCAATAATGTCCGATACCTCGGCTCGAGTTTTCTTGCTGAAAAGTTATCTATGCCTAATTTTCTTGCTCTAAATGAATTAGGGACTAATTTAGCCCAATCATCTAATTTGTTTGCTAAATGTTTAATCACACAGCCGTATCGTGTAATCGTTGCACGAACTTGAATCTCTCCAATCTTTTTAGCAGGTACTAACCAATCTTTCGGTAGCAATCTATTGTTAGGAGATATATCTGGCATCATCACTGGTAGGCCAGACATCAAAGCCTCGTTAGTAGTCAGAGATAATCCTCCATACCTACGAGGTAAGATTAAGGCCTGGAAGCCCTTATAAATATCTGAGGTATTCTTAAAGTTCTTGATACGATATGTTACTCTTTTATCCTTTATGATGTACTCTGGAGGAAGTTTGTGTTGAGAGTGGATAGTAATTTTATATTTACCCTTACTTCTCTTTATAGCCTTTAGTAAGTCTAGTGTTCCGTTTCTGTCTCCAGCCGCTAAAGTCCCAACAATATGTAGGAAGTGGGGAGTATTGAACTGTGAGTCCCCAACATAATTAAAACTACTCTGTTTTATTGGTGGTGGAAGATAAATAACCCTACTAGGAAACATATCTTGCATCTCTTCAAGATACCAATAGCTAGGCATTAAAAACAAATCAGGCACAGGTAGGTGAGGAGCAAATATATTCTCGCAGAACTCATAGTTAGTCTGAACGATAGTTTTAATCCCCCTCTCTCTACAAGCATGGATGAGATAGAAGTTGTATGGATTTTCTACAACTAAGACAGTTTTTAATCCATCTAACCACTCGTTAATCTCACAGTTTCTAGGGAACCCATTAGTAATCATTGAATCTTTTGGATACCAGTCTAAATGAAGTTGTTTGTTTTTTGAAAAACCAGTAGAGTCTACTACCATGACCTTCTCAGGCTTGAGCATGTCATAGAGTCTCTTTGTTTGAATACCTATGCCCCCATCGTTGGCGAAGGCAATTAGTCCTACCATACTTGTTCATCCACAAACTTATAGTCATCTTTGCGACCATCAAGATTGTGGCTCCTTTTTATATCTCCATCTGGATGATAGATATGAACCCTCCACTTCTCCCAACCTCTAAGCCCCTGCTCTCTACAAAGAGTTTCAAACTTGCCATAGGCGTAGTCTTCAATGAAACAATTAGATTCATCTGAAAATAGTTCCATAATAATTTTATACATCTCTGTTGATGCGAGGTGAGGACGCTGACTCCATTGAGCAGTTTTCTGGAAACCGTCTTCTGGTTCTCCAAACATTAAGTATTTGTGTTCTTCTGGGATATGGGCTTCAAAGTGAAATCTAATCACATTTGATTTGCCTGAGCGTATGTAATCCTTGCACTTATCCCAATCTATTGGTCTATCGGGCGTAAGAGGTGTGTCGTGTTCAACATAGAGGATCATAGGAATATCAGTTTGTTTCAAAACCACTTTCATCATTCCACTTTGGTGCATGTGGTGTGGGAAAATAACTGGCAAGATATTTTTATGTTCAAAGTTAATCTTCCAGAGCAGTCTTTTTTGGAACTCTTCATAGTCAGCCCTCCTGTCTTCTTGCTCTGGCCTAACTCCATCAAGAGTTATGATAATTGGAGCATCTGGCATATGGACTCTGATGGAGGCAATAGTCTCTTCAATCATGGCTGTATCAGGATGGGATGGAATAGGTGAGACAGGGACGACTACCATCACTTCATCTTTAGGTACACCAAGTTGTCTTTTAAGTCGTTCTTTGAACTGGTGTTTCTTGTTTATCCACCAAGCCATAACTTGATTATTCATGTTCGGATATTCTACTGATTTCTCTATCAACATTGGTAAATCTTTATAATCAACAAAGGTGGGGAAGTTCACATCACCAAACAGTTGTTGCCAGTATTTTTCTCTGTAAGACTTGAGAGCCCCCATGTCATCAGCAATGGGACACGCTCCTGCCTCTAGGGCTTCATATAATCTAAATGACTCTACTGATACGGCTCCTGGAGGACATGGAGCAGTTTTTGCAATGCTCATGTTATAAAGGTACTCTTTTTTATTCATTCCCTTTGCAAAACCATCTGTTTCTACCAGTGTTCCTTTGGATAGGTTTCTTAATTGTTGTGCGCACATCTCTCTGCGAGGATGAGTAATCTGACCAGCAAAGAACCAATCTAATGTTTTTGGTACGAGTCCAAACTCCCTTAGGGTCTCACGAGTCCTTGGGCTATATCCAAGTGGGAACATGTGACCACCATTACCGTACTGTGAATATATAATCATGTCATCATGTTTAAGTTTTCTGGTGTCGAACTTACCTTCTTCATCGGAAGTTATAATAACAAGTATTTTCTTAAACTTATTTAACTCAACATTGATTTTATCAATCACATCCCATTGATAAGCACCTGGAATAACTACAACCTGTCTATCTGTTTTGGGGATGTCGGCAAAAATATCTTTAATAAACTCGTGATCCCAGTATCCCGTTGGTGGAACTGACTCTTTTACTGATAAATATAAGATTTTTGTCATTTTTTACTCGAGGTCGCCCTTTTCTGATGCCTTATTTTCGGCTTTTTCTGACTTAATCCATAGCCAACTATCGTGGCCGATACCCTTTTTCTCACTAATCACAGTGAGCCCAGCATCTTTTAGTGTTTTTTCAACTTCTTTAAGGTTGTAGTGTTGTGAGAAGTCTCCTTCTACCTTTCCTTCAATGATTTGGAAGATGAATTGACCACCAGTTTTTAAGACTCTTGCAGTTTCTTGCACATATTGTACAAAACCATCAAACGGGATGTGTTGAAAAACCAGCACACAATAAACATTGTCAAAGTAGTCGTCTTCAAAGGGGATTGTTCTACCATCACAAAGAGAGTAGTTACAAATAGGTTTTTTATTCTTAGCGATATTTAACATTTTTTGAGAGATGTCGATGCCAAACCAGTGGGGGTTAAGAAGTCTTCCAGTGCCACAACCAATTTCTAAGACCCTACCATCTAGGTGGCCAATGGCCTCTTTTCTAGCAGCATCATCAATGTCACAGATATATTTAGATTCAACATCTGGGTCTGATGCGTTAGTGTTCCAGTAATTCTTTTCTAGTTCTACTCTTTTTGGGTTAATGTTTTTCATAATATAAATGTACCTCGTGTTTATAATCTAATAATGTTTCTTTATAACCAAGTTTTTTAATCCAGTTCCTTAGGTCTCCTGAGTAGACTCCGTAGTAGTTAAACAAAAACTCTGGGTGGAGCGATAGCCAAATCTTGGGTTTATATTTCTTTAGAGTTTCCTCAGCTCCCTTGAGAACTTCAAACTCTGAACCCTCAACATCCAAAGTGATAGCTGTTGGAGCAACATCTAGGTCATCAATTTTCATTTTAGGGATATTCTTCTCTACATGAAGTTCTGAGAATCCGTGGTCTGAGATAACTTCTCCCTCTACTCCACCAAATCCAAGTCTAAGTGCTGCACCAGGAGTTGTTTCATTAGCTGCAAATCCAGCAAACCACATAGGTTCTGGAAGTTCGTTTGCTTCCCAGATAGCCTTGAAGTTTGTCCACACTCTATGATTGGGCTCGAAAAGAATAATGTCTTTTACCCAACTAGCACAGAGCCCAGCGATGTCGCCCTCTTCTGCACCAACATAAATCAATGTGTCGGTTTTATCGAGATTTTCTGACATGTGTTTAATTCTGGCTTTTTCCCAACCTTCCTCAGTTGACCACTCTGGCCTATTTGCTCTGTGTTCTGGGAGAATAAGATAGAACTCTCCGTTAATTTTAGTCTTTATCATTGATGGCATCTAAAATCTCCTGTGCTCTTACTGTGTAATTTTCATACTTTTTTACATAGTTAAATGCTTTGGTCTGTAGTTGTTTTCTATCGTTCTCATAAGAAAGCCAGCGGTCGATAGTTTGTTTAATACTGTTTAAGTCTCTAGTTTTGTAACCAGCCTGGATTTCTTTTGGCAAATCACTGATTACTGGATGGATTAAAAATCCTCCTCTGCCCATAGTTTCAGTTACCCTATCAGACCAGTAGTGAGGTCTATCACCAAAACAAGAATCGCCGACCACTATTTTAGCGGTGGCATACAGAACATTAAGGTCATGTCCCCTCACCGTGCCTAGACCATCGCCTCCATAGTGGCCAAACCTCTCTCCGTAAGTTTGATGGAGAAAGTTGATAAGTTCTGGTCGGAATGGATACTCTGGGTGATAACCCCTAGATCCGACAAAGATAATTTCGTGTGGGAACCTGACTGGGTCTGGTTGAGCCATGTAACAACCACGCTCATCAACTCCAGGCTTGAGGTAAGTAAAATTAAGATTATGCTTCTCATAAAGTTCAACTGCCTCAGGAGAACAGTCAGCCATGAACATGTGGTCTACTTTCCAAGTGGCTTCATTGCCGACATCCTTTTCTCTCTCTAGCCAAGCCCATCGATCAAGGTGGACTGAGATAACTGGGACTCCGTTTTTACTAGATGCCTTAAAGAAAGACTCTAGGTGAGGGATTTCCCAACCATGTGTATGAGAATACACGAATAATTCTATGTTAGATTCTTTGGAATGTTTGTGGAGAATATCAATATCTGTCTTATTCTCTTGGAAGGCAAAGACTTGATGACCCAACTTGTTAAATGCCCAGGCTCTATCGTTCTCGGTAGAGTGGGGGGCTTGGAAGTTTCCGATGTATCCGATGTTCATGATCTACCTTTCAAGACTGGCATCATTACTGGTTTTTGGACAGTTCTGCCATATCTATCTTTTACATTAACCCACATCTGTCTCTTGGTAGGGGTTACGGTGCCAGAAGACTTGCGTTCTTCTTTTTCTAATTTTCGTCTATACTTTTCTTCTCGGCTATTTTTTTTCGACATTTTTGCTCCAGTCTTCCTTATGACTAATTTTGAACTTCTTACTATCCACAAAATAAACAATCTCTTCTTTAGCACTAGGCATAGGGAGAACTACATACTTAGGTTTACCGTGCCAAGTAATAATAAACGGGGTGTTTTTGATGGCTTGTCCGATTACTCGATATAACTCTTTAACAGTATATGATTTCATAATTTAATAGTACACAATAGTTTGAACATTGACAATAGTTAGAACTTTAATTACACTGGATATATTACTAAATTAGGAAGGAACCTATGATAACTGAAAACACACTACTCGATTCAGCCATCGAGCGTAAGAACCATTACCAGGGTCGCATGATTGAAAACATGAGTAACATCATTTATTTCACCAAGCGAAAAGCCGCTATGGTCGCTGACAGAGATAGCATGAAAGTCGACACCGAAGAGAGAGCTCAAATGAACAGAGAAATCGCAGGTGCAGATAAAGCACTTTTAGCAGGTAAAGAAAACATTGAATCAGATCAAATGTTGATGGACTCATTTGATGAGTTAATCGCTGACCTTAAAAAAGAGAAAAAATCTAAGAAATAGAAATAATTTCTACGGGGGTAGAGAAAACTCTGTCCCCGTTTTTACAATACATCATAAGACCCTGCGGAACCGTGGGGTCTTTTACGAAGGTGACAGCAAAATCACCATCACCCCACTTCTGATACCCCTCGATCCATATGTCAAAATAATACTTAAACATAGCAAATCCTCGCTCGAAATCATCGGGGTGGATGTAGATTAAATCTTGTCGCATTTGAAGGCGATATAAGCATTGAGGCCGAAGGCCACGAAAAGGATTGCCGCAATTTCACTGTTATTTGTCCACGCATAATTGAGCTCATAGAGGCTCATGAAGATGAAGATAATTCCTACCATAGTTTCCTATCTACCCTGTGGGGGGTCTTTTTTATAAAATATATAATTTTTTTTCAGAACAATATCGTTGAATACCAATAAATAGCAATGCAAGTTCCGATAAACAACTTCCACCCTAAATGTCGCACGAGAACTTTTCGCATAACTCCTTTGTTATATGTTTATACTTCAACCTACCGCACGATTTGCATCGACACATATTAGTGCAGACATGATTGTTCTTTAGTCGATACTTATCCCATCGAGCCTTAGCAGCAATAGAAGCAGAGATAGACCTCTCTTGAGCCGTCAGGCTCTCGGCTCGTTTTTTTCCACCTAAAGATGCGTGGTCTTTAATGTCTTTGTTCATGTTAAGTACATGTTAACTACATGGTAAGTGTTAACGTGTTTCCTCGAGTATGTATGTATGCGTGCTTATTATGGCATTTATGCGTGCTTATGTAAAGTAGGTATTTACATGGGGAGAGGACTAAGTCTTTAGTCCCCCCTTGGTTCCATCGGGAGTCCCATCAGGTTTTTATAGGGGCACCCCCACCCCCCCCCACCCCCCCCATGGGGCACGACACACACGCCCACCCCCTCGAGTGGGGCTAGTCTTATACTGTTGTTATGGGGTTGTGGCCTGTGGGTATTGGCCTTGTCTCTTTTGGGTTGAGTGTCTGGGGGGCTGTGTCTACTACTTACGCCCTATCGGGCGACCTCTAAACACTATATATACTTATCTATCTGTTACGGATTTACGCCTTGTCCTTGTCCTTCTCTCTCATCAAGGCTATTGCGTCGGCCAATAAGTCGGGCGATATATTAAAGTTATTAGTCTGGTTCAGCTGTGGGGCTTGATCTGTGTAGCCGTGTTTACCCTTCAATAAGAACATCGAGAATATCGGGTTGAGCCTGTTGGTCATTCCACCCTGTAGGGCTTTATCCTCTTGCATCATCTTCACATATTCTAATATGTCCGATACTTCGACCCACTTGTCGGCTAACTCATACAATCGGGAGCGACTTATACCGATATCAAGGCATAACCCCACGATTGAGGGAATAATTTTCTCCTCGGGCTTACTATTCAAGATTTTATCAATGTAAGCCACGCCCCCATCTATCAAGACGGATTTTGTGTACTGTGTCTTAGATAGGCTTATTTTCTCTCGAGTTGTGAGGCTTAACGCCTTGCTTGAATCAGTCATATAAATACATACTACATTATATGACTTGATTGTGTAAAGTCTTGAAAGCGTGTAAGCATTACACAAATTGCTCGGCCACTCGGGGAAATTGCCTATTGTAATAACGATCGGATCGTGTATACTAATACATAGTCAAGCAAAATAAACCAATAAAAATACGCTTGATGAAAGGATGTAAAAATGACAAAAAACAAAAGTTTCACAATAACAAAAACTGGGTACCGTGCTGGAGTATACGGCTGTATAGCTGAATACTTCACCCTCATCATTGATGATGGGGGAGAGTTCGACAGCTATTACTTTTCTGGCCTGTATGGTACAGAGCAAAGAGTAGCTAAACAGCTCAAGAACGCAGGTTATAAAGAAGAGTATACATATTCTAATTATGGCCAAATAACACGCAAGGACATTAGACCCAACACAATGGGGGAGACTGAAATAATCAAGGAGCTAGAGACTAAATTAAAGGGGGCAAAATGAGTAGTTTAAGAGATCATTATGTTGATGTGCTTTTTTCTTGTAAAGAATTGATTAAAGCAATAGAAGAAAACACAGAGTCGAGCAAAGACGAGCACGGTAACATTGTCGGTTTAATCAATAAGCAATATATAAGCGAAGAGCTCGAAGAATTAAAAAATGAAATAGGCTATAAGCCAGAAGGGACAAAATGACAAAAAAAGATATATATAACAAATTATCGAGAGTTTTGACCGATTATGAAAACAACGAAGCGAGTGAGGGCGAATTATATAGGTGTTTAGTTGAAATACAAAATAATTGGGAAGACACAATCACAGCAGAGGAGATGAACGGCAAACCAGAGCAATTACTGGGTAGTATTTACGAGATTGAAGATAGCAACGGCAACACGCTATGCACGTTTCAAATCAATATAAACGGAGACCCCAAGAATATGGTCAACTGTTCACACGCCGACACAGACGATACTATTAGAATACAAATAGAGGAGAAATAACTATGGAAAAAACACTATACATATACAGTTTTAGACCAGAGGTGGAATATGAGAACTTAGATTATGACTGGTTTGTGGGTGAAGATACTGATGACTATGACCATAGCGAGATGATAGTAGCAAATTATATGGTCGAGAATGGTTATGGTGAAGACTATGATGAGGCGTTGGAAAAATTAGAGTCAGTTTATAAACAGGATAGAAAAGTATTATTAAAACAACTGGGAGAATAATTATGAAAATACAGAGAACACAGACAGAAAATGGGTGGATTGTACGCCTCGAAGAACGTGCAACCATTACACAAGGAGAAGGCAAAACCCTCAAGGAAGCAATGAGTCAAGCGTTTAGTTTGCTCGAGATTGCCACAAAAGAGTATGACGGTTGTCCCTGTGGTATGAGTGGCCAATGTTGTGCCGACCCCAGCCCGATGACACCAGAGCACGAGTGCGACAATGGAGAGAGTGGGGACGAGATCTGCGAGGACTGTTATTGCCTCGAGTGTGATAATTGTGGAGCAGGGTGTGGACATGAATTATAGTTTGACAAATAGACGAAGGGTGTGTTATTATTAAACAATGATGAAAGGATTAAAAATGCAAAACAAAACTTGCCAAAACTGTGAAGAAGAATTGATCTTCGTACCTCATTATGAGTATGACGGAGTGACCGAACACGGGAGCTATGAACCTTACTGGGAATGTCCAGCAGGTTGTAGCTACCCAGACTGTCCAGACAACGAACTAACAGCCGAGGAGCTGATGGAACGCAACAAGGTCGATACCTGTACAGAATACGGAATAGTATCAATTTGGAAATGGAAGGAGGCAGTAATTCTATGAGCTATACAGAACCGAACCCAAGATTTATCAAGACAGACCCTTGGGCTGATGTGGACACAAAACTAAACGAGCTAATCGATAAAATTATTTTAGAGTTTAGCCCAGAAGTATTAGACGATGATATTCCAGATTTGCTCGATGACTGGGATAACAGAGAGAACGCTATCGAGATATTACAAGATAAATTATTAAAGATGAAAGGATAAAATATGAAAAATACACAACAAAAAGTTATCAAAATAATTGAAAACATGGAGCAAAACACCTTCTTGCTACCTGAAAGTTGGTCAGAAACTATCCACATGACCACAAAAGACATGAGTTATCGAAGTTATGTTGGCACTCGTGGGAGTGGTCGCTATATGCACTTTGAAGTCACCGAGGGTAAAAACAAAATTGATATTTTGGTTAGAGGTAACGACATTGAAGTCTCTCAATCAATTTTCAAGAAAAGACTCTCGGAAAACCAAATAGTCGGCTATATAGAGGACATTTACAAGGAACAGCACTCATTTATTGATAACGCCGAGGGCATCAAGAAACTGAGAGCTGAACTGAGACAGAACAGGGCAAGCATCAAAACACTACAAGAAAACAATAAAAAATTAGAGCGACAAATCGCTGATGGATTAAAAATTACTAAAAAGGCTGAGTAAGCCGAGAAAGGATAAAATGGGACTAGATTTACATATTAAAGGTTATGAAACCTCAAGCAATAGTAAAATTGGTAGCTGCTCAGGATTCAATGATTTTAGAGAGATTTGGGCTAAACACCTCGGATTTGATCTAAAAGAGATGATCGGTTTTGATGGAGAAAAAGAATGGACTAATGAACCAATGCAATTTTTCTTTAATCATTCGGATTGTGACGGAGAATTAAGTGTTGAAGAGTGTGTTGAACTCTTGGCTCAAGCCGAAAAAGACCAGCCACATTTAACTGATGGACAATCAGAATACTCAATGCCGATACTTATCGAGTATTGCAAAAAAGCAATCGAAAAGAACGAACCAATTAGGTTTATATAAATTATGCCTACAGGCAAAAGAAAGGAGTAGTCATGGGACTATTCAATAAAAAAACTAAAAATGAAGAGCCAAAGAAGGGCAACATCCCCGAAAGGCTAGGAATTAAGCAAGAGAGAGCTGATGAGATTATCGAAGCCGTTTTGAGTAGCTATGCCGACAATACTGGCAATGTGTCAAAAGCATTTGAAGACATCTTTGAAGAGTCTCTCGACAAAAGCGAACACTCATTTGCTTGTTATGTCCTAGGATGTATCAAGACTAAGACCGAAGCCAATATGGAAGAGGTTATGGGAGACAGTCTCGAGGGGTTGGAGAAGTTATTAAAAATGTTAGAAAAGAAAATCGGAGAATAAATATGCCAATCATCGACACCACAATTAACAAGTACATTGACTCTGAGCTAATCAGACTCAATGCCGAGCGAGAGAGTAAGCACGAGTCTAGTGGTAAACTGTCGGCCTCGATGCTCTACCAACCAATTAGGTTTCAATTACTCAAGAACTTGGGAGCACCAAGAAAAGAGTTTGATGCCTACACACTCGCTAAGTTTAAGCGTGGTGTCGATGTTGAGGAATGGTATGTTACTCAACTTCGAGGAGCTGGAGTCTTGGTAGAAGACGAACAAACCCTTACTGGGCTTAATCTAAAAGTAACAGACGGACAACCATTTGCAGAATACAGAGAGTGTATTGGTTATGTTGACTCGGTTATTGATACCGACAAAATGCAAGCCAAGAAGGGAATTATCCCTAATGAGATTAAGTCTGTTACTAATATGAAGGTGAAGAGAATTGCCAAAACTGGCATTGACTGGCACTACAAGATACAAGCCTGTCTCTATGCCCTAGCAATGGGCGTTGACCACTTTGCAGTTACTATTGTGAGTGCAGAAGACCTGAGAAGTGAGACACACATCTTCCAGACTCGAGAGATGAAGAGAGATGTAGACCACGCTATCAGCGAGTATATGAAGGCTCTTGAGAACTATAAAAAAGACAGAACTCTTCCAAAGTTTGAGGCCAACGACAATGTTAAGTGGACTGGCAATATCAAATACGCAATGTTCCCAGAGGAATATGTGACTCGGCCTGACTCTTGGGTATTAGAACAACTAGATAGGAAGGATTAAATATGAACATAATTAACTTTATAAAGAATTGGTTTACTGTCAAAGAGCCAGAAAAACCAGCTCCTAAGAAAAAACCAAAGCCAGCAAAAATAACTTTGCCACAAAACCTATCTAAGTATGTCTATGAAATGGCAGATATGGGTAGAAAATATGGATGGAGAGTTATTGATTGGCAAGGAAACCTAGGGATGCTCTCTATGTGGAGAGATGAGGTTCGACTTAATATCTACACTTCAACGATGACTGTTGGTACCTGCCTCAACCACCCAAAGAAGGGAAAAACTCAGTTGTTTCGCAAAAATGTGACTCAAGCCGAGTTGACTGCTATTTATAAAAAACCAAGAGTTCACACTAACAAAGGATATACAAGAAAGGATTAAATATGGAATTAAAATCATTTAGCGACCTAGGGTTAGTCACAGCACTAATCACAAAAGGATACTCGCCACACGAAAGAACAAAAGACGGTAAAAGAGTGTTGTTTACCTTTGAGTATGATGACAACATCAAGCAACTCGAGGAAGACTTCTTCAACAACCGACTTGATGTTGATGCTAGAGACTTTCATACAACTATGAAGTCAGTAAAAAATAGTATTTACAGAATGGAGGATTAAATATGCCAGGAATGATGGACTACAAAATTATGGAGCTGATGGAAAAATATGGAGGCTCGTTTGTTCAGGCGTTTGCAGATTGTTTTAGGAAAGCAGACCCAACCAATAGAATGAAATTAAGAGAGGCGTTCCCAGAATTGTTCCAAACATATCACCCAAGCCAATGGGTGAGAAAGGAAAAAGATGACAGAACTGATGCTTAATATATCCGTGTTACTCGGGCTCTACATCATGCTCGCAGTATTCATAGCAATAGTAATTGGTATAGCGATTTACTTCGCTAAAAAAAGAGAGGATTAAATATGAAATATGTTAAAAGAAATAAGTTCTTCTATGCAATTCCAAGTTTGTTTCCAAAATGGGACTACCCATCAAGAGAAGCAATCGGAATTAAACTAAATGATGCTTACTACAGAAACGAGTCTCACTTTAAGTTTGAGGTTAAAGGTAAGTTCTACAGAATAGCCAGAGAGAAAGCAATAGAGCTAGGTAATAAATACACACTACCCTTTGGCTCATTGCCCAACCTGATCCCTATAGAAGAGTTTGAGGTGGTAGAAAAATGAAACTAAGACCATATCAACAGCAAGTAATTGACCAGATAATGGCCTCAAAAGACATTTTGGGTAACGATGTGATAGTCGTTGCCCAAGGTGGCGGGAAGTCTATTATCATTGCTGAACTTGCTCACCAACTCAAACAACCCGTGCTCATTGTCTGCCCCAATAAAGAGGTTTTGGAGCAGAACATTGAGAAGATGGAGAACTATTTAGACAGAGATGAAATCGGGGTTTTTAGTGCCTCAATGAACGAGAAGACTATCAAACCTGTTACTTTTGGGATGATCCAGTCAATGTACAAGAAACCCGAGCTCTTTAGTGGCTTTGGAATCGTCATCTACGATGAGTGTGACCTACATAACCCAAAGAAATTAGATGGCATGAGCTCTAAACTATTCAAGGGGGCTGGTATCACTAAAGTCTTTGGCTTTACTGGAACACCATATAGACAAGATGTTTTCTACAAATATCCGCCTGGGTATAAAGGGAAAATCTGGCAGAAGGCACAGATTGAGGCCATCACCACCACTAAAATGATTAACAGGTATAAAGAGAAGTTTTGGACTCGCATACTTTGTGTAATCAATACACGAGACCTAACAGACATGGGCTACCTAACTCCAGTTGAATATAACGACTTTAGCAAAATACAACATCATCAAATCCCAACTAATAAGAGTAAGAGCGACTTTGATATGGAGAAGTTTGAAGAGATGCTCGACCAAGTGTCTGGCAACCTAGCCAACACAATCAGCGAACTACCTCATAAGGCTAAGTTGGTGTTTTGTTCGTCTATTGAGCAGGCAGAAAGACTAGCGGGACTAACCCCAGACTCTATGATTGTCACAAGTAAAACGACAAAGAAAAAGAGGGCTCTAGCCGTCCAATCTCTGAGAGACGGTTCGTTGAAAGTCCTCTATAATGTGGGTATATTCACAGTGGGTTTTGACTACCCAGAACTAGACTGTTTGGTACTCTTGAGACCAACTAGAAGTTTGAGACTACACTCTCAAATCCTTGGAAGAGTCACAAGAATTGCCGAAGGTAAGACCAGGGGTCATGTCTATGACTTTGTTGGGAACATCAAGAGTCTTGGAAAGATAGAAGAGATTGAAATTAAGAAGACTCAGGCGTTCTATAAGGGACAGCCCTATATGACTTGGAATGTGGTGTCTCCAGCAGTCCCAAATGGTTTTCATTTACACCCACTTTATAAATATGAAATCAGGAGAAACAAATGAGGGGTAGAAAAACGAATGGACAGTTTACCAGCGAGGGGTTGAAAGGGAATCAGTATGCTAAAAACAACCCACCAAACAAAACATCATTCAAATCAGTTCCACCAGAAAAGCACCCATCGTGGAAGGGTGGGTTACAAAAACACCATGATGGATATTTTATCTCTCTAGCCAACAATAAAAGAATGAAGAGGTCTCGTTTTGTGTGGATGGGGGCGAATGGTGGAAAAATCCCCAAGGGTGGAATTATTTATCATATCAATGGGGACATTTATGATGACAGTTTGGAGAACTTAGAGCTCATTACTAGAGCTGAATTATTAAAAAGAAACCAGAATAAATAACTATGAAAACAAACAAACTAATAGACGAGGCAATAATTGCGTTTTCTGGCAAAACATTTAGTAACAACGAAGATGTGATTATTTGGCTAAAAGAAGCACTAACCAAAGCCTACCAGCAAGGTCAAAAAGATATGGTAGATGCGTTTGCGAAAATAATTGGAGAAGATGAAAGCGTAGAATATATAGAAGAAACAGCTCCATTTATACACGCAAGTAGAAACGCTAAAAATGAGCTACGAGCAGAACTTCGCCAACTACTAAAAGAAAGAAAGGGAATATGAACGACTTAAAATCATTTATCGCTACAGCAAACAAAGAACTTGGTGACAATACAGCCATCTTAATTGATGAGAACTACAAAGTTGATGTTGATGTTATCCCCACAGGTATAGAAAATGTGGATAACGCATTTGGTATTGGTGGATTCCCTCGGGGTAAGATTAGTGAAGTCTTCGGTAAAGAAGGTAGTGGAAAAACTACCCTCTGTCTTCACGCAATAGCACAGGCCAATAAAATGGGACTAGATTGTGCTTTTGTTGATACTGAGCACGCCATTAGTTTTGAGAGGATGAAAGAGTTAGGAGTTGATACTTCCAAACTGTTATTCAGTCAGCCAAATAGTGGCGAAGAGGCTCTCAATTTAGTTGAAATGATGGTTCGTGATGGTAGATTTGCAATGATAGTTGTTGATAGTGTCGCCGCACTCATCCCACAGGTTGAAGTTGAGAAAGATATGGGCGACTCAGTAATGGGTGTTCATGCTCGTTTAATGAGTCAGGCTATGAGAAAACTAACAGCTCCAACCAGTAAGTCTAACACCGCCCTAGTGTTCACTAATCAAACTAGAAGTAAGATTGGTGTGATGTGGGGCAACCCAGAAACTACCACGGGTGGCGTGGCCTTGAAGTTCTATGCTAGTTTGCGTGTGCGTATGGCTTATACAGGAGCAATAAAAGAGGGGACTCAACAAGTTGCAGCTAAGGGTAAAATGACTGTTGTTAAAAACAAGTTGGCCGTGCCATTTAAGGAGGCTGAGTTTGAAATCAATCAATCTGGCATAGATAGTAGTGGGGCTCTAATAGAAACCTTGGTTAAAAAAGGAGTTCTGGTTAAGTCTGGGGCTTTCTATAAGTTTGAGGACAAAGTCATTGCCCAAGGAGCTAGAGCATTAAGTCAAAAACTCCAAGAGGATGCTGACTTGAAGAGCAAAATCATGGAAGCATTACACAAATAAGAATAATCTGTTCTAATATGTAAGTATGAGTTTTTTAACCGACCTATTTCAGAAAGCACTTGGAGGTATCCAAAATACTTTCGCTCCAGCCAAAGAACTAATCAGTCCAATCCCTCAACAGGTTCAAGCAGAATGGGATAATAGTTTCTGGGATAACGCTGACCTAAAAGAAGCAAATCAAGCCGAGGCTCAATATGGTGGTAAGCCACAAGTATTGGGTGCTACTGCCAATCGTTTTGGCGGCAGGAATCCTAACTGGGAGAAGTGGCAACAACTAGCTCCAAAGAGTTTTGAACAACTGTTATCAGGTGCTCAAATCGCTAGTGAGAGAACGGGTGTTCCAGCAGATTTGTTAATGGATATTAGTGGAGCCGAGACATCGGGTGGACAGAACCTCAATCAGTTCGGTGGAGCCCCAGGACAAGGCTATTACCAATTTGAACCAGAGACACTAAGAGACTTGGGCTCCAATATAGACCCATACTCAGCAACAGAGTCAGCGGGTTTAGCGGCGGATCTAATTAAGAAGAGACAATTAAGTAGGTGGGGAACTCCCGAAGGAAACTGGGGAACTCTAAACAATCCTAAGAATAAAAACGGCAAACTTACTGAGTTGTATACGAAGGAAGAACTGAACAAGTACTTATCAGATAAGTTTCAGTTATAGACAAAGTTTGAACATTATGTTTTACTTAAATAGTTAGAGAAATCTAACCCTTCCGCTTTAAGCGGTGTCCCTATGGCAAAGGGGGGCATTATAAATAAAGAGAGTAAATTAGTTAAGTTAAGACCGTTTAATTGGTTGGTAAAGTTCTCGCTTTGCCAAAGGCTTAACTGCTTTACCCACCAATTAAGCGGTTTTTTTATACCCGCAGAAAGATTAAAAATGATAGTAAAAAGAAAACTCCAAAAAGACTTTACTGTTGTCTCCAACGAAATAATGAGACACAAACTTTCACTCAAAGCCATAGGTCTTTACCTATATATTATCAATAAGCCAGACAACTGGGACTTCTCGATTAGTGGAACAGCCACTCAGGTTCAAGACGGTCACGAGTCAATAAGGACAGCAATAATTGAACTCGAGGAAAAAGGATTTCTAAAAAGAACCAGAGTCCGAAAATCCGATGGTCGTTATGGAGACGGCATCTGGGAGATATATGATAAGCCTCTCAAAAACCCTACGGCGGTAACAACTACGCAGGGAAAAAGCAGACAAGTAAATACTAAAGAAGTAAATACTAAGAGAGAGAGTGGCACACACACTCTGAAATTGTCTAAAGAAGATGTTGACCAACTAATGTATCAGTACGGAGTTACTGGCAAAGCCCTAAGTAAAGTCGGACAGAAATATAGAAACTGGTGCGACGACAAGAATAAGAAACTATCCCTTGCTGGGTTCAAGTTGTTCTTAACCCGTGAGCACTGGGAGATAGAAGACTTCCAACCAGACAAACAAATGGAGATGCAGATGAGAGGAGAGATATGAGCCTCAACAACTACCTGGAGACCAAGAGGCGTAACAGAGCTAGAAAAGAACTCCGCAAGCAGTACCCAAATCTGATGGGTCAACAACTTGAAGACAAAGTAGATAGAGTACTAGGTATTGCTGACACAGGTAAGATGGACTGGACTAAGTTTGTTGACAACAACTCCAAGACTTCCGACTACCCAACCCCAGATAGCGTTAAGTATGAAGATGTGGTCGAGATTGCTAAAGAGTTCCGACTAAGACCCTATGCCTTATACTGGTTCTACCTCAAGAAGATAGCCAAACTAACGGCCAGTGGTAGAGACAAAACAAACTACAAAGCACTCCTTAAAGAATTAGCTCCAGGAGTGATTGGTAAGGAGTTAGACTTTGATACGAAGATAGTTGCGGCTACTATCTACGCCAAAGACCTAAAAGATGTAATGATTACACGCCAACAAGCCGAGGCGATGATTATGGAGGGAAAACTATGATAACCCAAGAGCAAAAAGACAGACTATATGAGTCTGCAAAACTATACTTAAAGGCTGGATGGAGTATTGTTCCACTAAGAGACTATCAAAAAGGGTCAACTATAAAGTGGACTGAATATAAAGACAGGCTACCAACTCAAGAAGAGGTCGATAGTTGGTTCAAGTTCCCAAATATCACTGGATTAGCCGTTATCACGGGTAAGATTAGTGATTTGACCGTGGTTGATGATGACTCTTATGTTAATGATGTGAAATTAGAAATGAACTCCAACCTAGAGTCTAAGACAGCTAGTGGAGGCAGACATCTCTATTTTAAGTATTCCGCCATCGGGAATAGTAACGCCTCTGTTAAAGACGAGCACAAACTAGAGCTACAAGAAGACGGTAAGTTAATTGTCCTACCCCCATCATTTGCTAAGAACAAAAAGGGAGAGATTGGCCAGTATGCTTGGACAGTTAGACAGTTAAAGAAAATCTCAGACTTGAGGACTTTAGATAAAGCCACATTGCCAAAAGAAGTGATTGAGCCAAAAGAATACACCCCAAGAGACTTATTGGAGTTAGTTAACGCCCCATTAGGGACACAACACCACAACCTAAGAGACCTCATCAACACAATCTTATGGCGTTTTAAGCCCACTGAATGGTCAGAGTTGGCAATCCCAGCCATTAAGACCGCAGCAGCCTCTTTTGACCCCCCTCATCCTCCAGAAAGAGTAGATAAACTTATATCTGACTGTATGAAATGGAACCTAGAGAAGAGATTGGAGAAAAAACAGGAAGAGAAATCTAAAGAAGTTGTGATGGTACCAAAGACTATGAATGAACTAGCTCTTGCTAGAATTGAAGAGCGTAAGTTAGAGGCGGTTGCTCCTACTACTGGATATAAGTATTTAGACACCCACATCAAAGGTTGGATTCCTGGCCATTTATATGTCCTTACGGGCGAAACCAATGCAGGTAAAACAGCCTGTGCGTGCAACTTCTCCTACAGAACCGAGAAACAACAGAAGAAAGTTTTATACTTTGCTCTTGAGCCAGATGTAGGTGTGATTGAATACTTAGCTGGTATTTATCATAGGAAGACTTGGACTGATATTTCTGACCAAAACCTACTTGATGTTGAGATGCCAGGAATGACCGTCTTTACTAAAGATACCCACTCCACCCTAGACCAACTGTTGAATACCATTGAGGGTATCGAGCGACAAGACTTAATCATCGTTGACCATATTGGGTACTTCACCAGCAACGCCAACGACAAACGCTCTCAAGTTCAACAAGAGTCTGATGCTATTAAACGAATAGTCAGCACAGCTAAGAAAAAGGGTTCAGCAATTATGATTATCGCTCACCCTCGCAAGGGTACTACCAAGAGCAGAAAAAACACCATTATCGACATGAATGACATCAGTGGTTCAGCCGCATTTAAGCAAGATGCTACTGATGTCATAGTGCTCCACAGAAACAAAGATGAGGACGACCACTTCAAACTCACCAATTCTCCTGATGGTTACTTACTACTGCCAAAAGTTAAGACTGGGACTTCTGGTTCTGTGAAGATTAGGTTCGTGCCTAATTCAGCCGTGATGTTAGATGAGGGTGAAATTAGTGAGGTCAATTATAAACAGGCCGTGGTTGGTTCAGCACAGAACGAAATGGAGTTCTAATGCAGGTAATCAATTATTACAAACTAAGCGATGAAGAGCTAGATTCTAAGATACAAAAAATTAGAGACTGGCTCTTTGACCACCACAAAGATGAAAGGGCAAAGACAGCTGAGTTTGCCTTAGATATTGCTCTTAACGCCAAGGAGTTGAGAGAAGGTGGGATTGATGATTTTACACAACTGGTTATAGACACACTCACCTAAAAGTGATACGATCGGTATGTTGTTAATATAAAGGTGAATACACCTAGAAAGGGCGAAAATGCCAACAGCAAATTGGGGAGACAAACAAAGTTTCTCCGCATCAAAGTTTATTAAATTGAAGTCAAAAGGTGACAGAATCCAATTCAGGATTTTGGGCAACTACCACTATGACGGCAAACATTTCCAAGAAGACTCTTCACAAGACAGCGGATGGACGATAACTCCATGTTCTCGTATCAACGATGGAGCAGAGTGTGAAATCTGTGAGATGTTCTTTGCAGCACATAAGAGTGCCAAAAAAGAAGGTTTGGATCGTAAAGAGACAGATAAACTCACTAACCCGTTCAAGCCAGCCATCTCTTATTACTTCCCAGTCTTAAATAGAGACACAGAAGAGTTCCAAGTATTCCAAACAACTGCTGGTGTTAAAAACCAAGTTGATGCTAAATTGGAAATCAGTCCAAATAATCTTGAAAGAGATATGGTTGTTGTTAGAACAGAAACTCCAGGTAGTGGTTACTACAGTTTAGACATTGTTGATAGTGCTGATACTAAGCCTCTTAGTGATAAAGAAAAGGCTGAGATGAAAAAGGGTCAAGAAGCCAACATGGAAGAGTATGTTAATGGTACAAGTAGTGAATCATCAGTAGATGAGGAACTTAATTTCTAAGGAGAAAATATGTCATACACACCATTCATTATAATTGGTATCTGGCTAGGAGTTATGACTCTTATGTTAGGTCAAGGTAAGTTTATTAAGTACTTCAATCTTGCTGACAAAAGAAGTTTTATTGGCGGTGAAAGTAGTTATCAAAAACTTAACTCTTTGATGTCAGTTGGAGATGTCTCGCTTTATAGAAATAATCTCTTCTCTGAGCCAACGGTTATCATCAGAGCTACCTACTCAATTAGTAAAACAGAAACTTCTGAAATCTTAATCAGAGCCAAAAGTTTTGATGAGGCGGTAGAATTATCTTACCAGGCTGCTTTATCAAAAGGATTCATCAAGGAATAACATGAAAGCACTAGACAAGTACAACCCATCAACATCGATATTTGCTCATTTTAGAGTAGATGAAGAGCTCCCTGTAGAAGAGAAGGCGTTTGCCACATGGAAGGCGTTACTCTCTGCTAAAAGGTCTCACGATGGGTTGTTTCTTGTCATAGGCAAGTTACTCAAAGATGTTAGAGACGATAAACTCTACGAGAAATTAGACTATGACAACTTCTCTCAATTCTTAGCAAGTCCAGAGTTAGGGTTCTCCCGTGAGAAAGCCTACATGTGTATCAAGACCTATGAGTACTACATTGAGTTCTTAGAACTTGATCCAGAGCATGTTGGACAGATGAACATCTCCAGGCTCTCAATGATGGTGCCTATGCTCAAGGGCATAGAAGATAAGACCGAGGCTGTTAAGGCCATTGAAGAGATGAACGACCTTAGGCACGGAGATTTCGTCCGTGAAGTTAAAAATAGATCCAACACAGATGGTAAACCAACTGTTTATTTCTCAGAGGAGTTGGGTAAATGGTACATTGGGTACCACCCAAATACTTGCCACCTACACAACCTCGGAGACCACAGTGAAAGTTAAGAAACCAAAGAAACTAAAGTTCACAACAGAGAAGACAAAGGCTTGGAGTCTTTTTTCTAAATATATCCGCCTCAGAGATGCTCTGGCCACTATCGGCAATAACCGTCAATGTAAGTGCATTACTTGTGAAGACATTAGAAACATTTATGGTATGGGCTGTATGCAGGCTGGACATTTTATTCCTGGTCGCAACAACGCAGTTCTCTTCAATGAAGAACAAGTCCACGGGCAATGTTATGTTTGTAATAAGATTAAGAGTGGTAATTGGGTAGAATATGAGCGTGTAATGGTTAAACGACACGGTAGAGCAGAAGTTGAAAGAATGAAGGCCGATGCCGAGAAAACAGTTAAGATGACCGCACAAGACATGGTCGATATTCAAGAGAAGTATAAGAAAAAAATAGAGGAGCTCGGCGGGTTCCCAAGTTGACTAGCCGATCGTAATCCGTTAAACTGACGCAATGACAGATAAAATAGATAAAAAAGCCATCATCTCAGAGCACATGTCTAAATTAGGCAAGAAGGCTGGGCAGGTAAATAAGAAAAAAGGTTCGGACTACTTTAAGTGGGTTCGTTCTCATGGTCATCTAAAGACAAAAGAAGATATTGTTGATAAAAAATAGTATCACCACCCTTTTCAACCCATTCACTCTTAGCAACATCTCTATTAGTTTGACCACCATACTTCTCAGCATTGCGGGCTATTTTCATTTGGACAACTTCATCTGGATTTAATCCTAGTGTGTTGCACATCTTTAGAGCAAGGTAGAGTACATCACCAACTTCACCAGCTACCTGTGTTAAGTCATCGGTAATAGAAGCAGACCTTAATTCGTCAACAAGTTCTTGAGCCTCTTCAACAATCATGTCCGCAATATGGAAGGCATCATCTGTTTCTTTGAATAGTGGAACAGCCTCATTTTGCTCAGCGACTTGCTGAGTTAAAGACCTTATATTCTCAACCGACACTATTTAATAGTGATGTAGTTTTTAAGTAAGTTAACAACAAAACCACTAATAGCTGTTATCACAACTAACTCTAATTGAGAAAAATCAAAATTAGGGAAAGAGATTTTTGATAGGTACAATAATCCAGTAGCTAAAATAATAGCTCCGACACTAATTAGTAGTGATTTAGCATTGGAACTTAGTGTGCTCCATGTCTCTGTGAACTCTTTTCTCATATTTCTTTCCTTGTATTTAATTATTACTTATAAGTCCTTAGCACTCGTGTTAAAAGACTGCGATTCTGAGCCTTTTTGTTATTTAATCGGTGTCACCGTTCTTTTTTCGCTCAAAAATTGGCCATTCAAATCGTACAATTCTTCGCAAATTACTTTGTAACTTTTGATAGGCTCAGTTGGAGGGATTATAGGACATTTATGGTCAGCTATTTCCTTTTTCAACCTAGCTATTTCCTCTATGTAACCCTTGCATGGATCTACTGGCGGAGGAGTTGGCTCATCAGGAATACCAAAGGCCTTAGAGATACTCTTAGCAAGAGCACCAGCAATTAGCTCTGTGTTAGCAAGTAAGACTCTGTCGTGTGGATCTTGTACTTGTCCCATCTCAATTAACACACATGGTGTTTTCAAACTCATTCTCTTCCACATATAGTAGTATCTGGTGTTAGCATTACTTCTGTTTTTATAAACTATCTTTGTTTCTGGGAAGTAAGTCTCGTTAATGATTCTACAAATCCTTTGACTCTCAGCAGTAGCACCATCTGTTGATGGTTCTGGGTAGTCAGCAAAGCCTCCGCCCTCATCATTGGCGTAGTCCATATCTCCATGAAGGGATAAGAATAAGTCAAAATCCTGAGCTATCTCTGAGTCTTTAGGATCAGCATCAACTAAATATAGTTGGAAACCCTTTTTAACTAGGAGCTGCGAAAGTCTGTTTCTAACTCTAACAGTCAATTCTTGTTCACCAGGAGCACCAGTTGAACCAGATGTTCTACCCTCATGTCCAGCCTGTAAACAGATTTTTTTCATTTAGCCTCCTTGTCTATATATATTTCAAAAACTTCTGTTGTGAATGGTTCGTATTTTTTAATACCCCTAACTTCGTATTGAACAACTCCGTCATAATAGTATTTACCTGTGGCAACTAGGTTATTATCAACTTCACATGGTAATTTCCAGTGAGTGATAACAACGCCGTTTCCTTTTTCAATAGATATTTGTCTTGAAACACTTTCTATTCTGTCTTTTTTAAGCCCAGTTTCATCTTCACGAATGAGGGTTAAGTTAATAATAGAATTACCATGACCATCAACTAAAGATTCCCTGTTTATGTAAGCATTTATGCTGTCGCAGAAATGATATTCTTTTTGCTCTACCTCTACTGGACTTAATATCTTGTAATAGTGGGTACTATCAAAGTAATTGTAGTAGGTATAGGGAATAGCTGACCCCATAAAGGAAAACATAGCTCCAAAGAGTATTACATTTGGGACTGTGCGTACTATTGATTTAATAATGTTCATTTTATTTATCCTTTGGCTTAAATGTGTAGAAGAATCCTACTATTGAACCCATCAACCCATGAATCATTGGATTGGTTTTGTATGCTGGGTTCACTATCTCAAAAGCAACTGAAATTGTCCACATCACAGAAACTAAAACTAAAACCAGTGTTTTATAGCTAGCCTCATTAAGTTTGTTTCCAATTTTTTGACTAATAAAACCACCGCTAATTAGTCCTAAAAAGTAACTGATGATTGAGATTGAGAAGTTTTCTATATTCATGCTTGGTTAAACCATAGTTTCTTGTTTGTACTGTTACCACCCCTTTGTGGCTTCCCACTTAGTATGTCACTTAACAGTTTATTACCATCACGAGCTGTTTGTGAAGCCCCACCTGAAATTGGCTCAAACATAAGGTCTAGTGACTTTAATTTTGAGAACTTAGGTAGGTCTAGTTGGAAAGCCTTTTTAGCCTGAGCATAAGACATTGTTCCACCACCACTTCCCCCCTTATAGTAGAACTCATTTTTAATCTCATCATATTTAATGGCCTTTAGAGCCTTACTTTGGGCTTTACTGATGTAGTCTCTGTCATAGAGGTAGTCAATCATCCCAGAAGTGAGCATTTGTTTACCACCAACAACTCTTCTCTGGCTACCAAGATAATCCATTAAGTCTTTATCGTCCATGGTTTCTAATTTAGGTAAGATTTCATCTTGGAGTTTAACATCCATATCTTGAGCCGCCATTGTGTAGTAGGCCGCATCTTTAGGATCAGCTCCAGAGGCCTTGATAAACTCATTTTTAGCTGATTGTGGGATGTTCTCATCAGATAGGATTTTATTGAGCTCCTTAAATGTATCCATTCTCTCTTTAACAGATCCAGATGTTGCTGATTTGCTATCAAATAAAGATGTGTCGGCGTTAGTTTTTCCACCTTCAAGAATAGAGTCTAGTTTCTTATCTGAGATATTGCTCTTTTTAGCGTTGTTTAGATATTCAATCTTGCCATCTCTGGTAGGAATCTTATCCATTATTTCACCCTGACTTGTGTTTAGTCCCCAGTCAAACTCATTGTCAAACATGTCTCTAGCCTCTTGAGTAGAGTTCTGGCCAAAGAAGATTGACCTAGCTATATCAAAAGGATTACTTGGGGTCTCAAACATTGGATTCCCCTTACGACTCTCTGTGTATCCTCTTCCTTGAGAGACTAACGCCTGAGTTGACCTAGCGGCTTGGTTTGCGTATGGCAATACTTTTGAGGCTAAGTTCCAGGGAACATCAACAGCCTTGTTGCCAGTGATATTTCTACCAACATCAGTAATATCATATAGGGATAAGGCGTTCATCCAAGTAGGATCGTTTGTTCCAAAGATGTCTCTGGTTTTGTCTCCAAGAGCTAATTTAGCTCCAGTGAAGAACGGAGATTGTAGGGCTGGAACCAACCTTGTTAATTCAGTAAATACTCTAGCAACTGCCTTAACTTTATCTGGTTCTTTTTCATCAGTTCCATACCACTGTTGATAAGTATCATTGAGCATGTCTGCTGGGTCTAAGAAGGGTCTGTCTCCAGTCCCAAACTTCTCATTTAAGTCATTACTTATTCTCCAGGCGGCTAGTGTTCCAAGAACTGTTCCGACTTTCTTTTCACCAACACTCTTGAACAATTTGTTCATTGCAGCCTGATTTTCTAAAGTAAATGGAGAGAAAGTTTTGCCGAACCACGATTGATAGTATTCACCTAATTCACCCAGTCTTCTATCGCCCATGATTTGAACTGTTAAGTCATCGGCGTATTGAATAGCGTCATCAACACCCTTACTCTTACCTTGTTCAAAGAAAGACCTCCATACTTGTCTAGCAGTAACATTATTTGCTGCTTGAAGTGCATCTGCGGCAGGTTTCTTAATCTTATCAAGCCCCTTGGTTAGATTTGTTGGAGTTGAATCAGATAGAGATTTCAACAAAGGAGATTCTTTTTCAGCAACCCTAGCCCCTTTTGAAAACATACCTTTAATAAAGTTTTTTGGATTAGACTCGGCCATAGCCTGTGGCAAGTTAAATGTTTGAGCAACAAATGAGCGGGCATTACCAAGAACAGCAGCCCCTCTAACATTACCAGTAATACTAGCGATTTGGTCTCCGAGGCCACTGTCTCTAACTCCCAATATCTCATTCCTATAGTTTTCTAAATACTTAACAACACTAGGGTCAGCACCAGCCTTACCAGCAAGGTTGATATATTCATCTAGTTTTGGAGTAACAAGGTCTGTGAATCCTGCTCTCTTTATGTAATCTAAGTATCCAGCCATACCCTCAATAGCTCCGAAGTCTTCATTAGTAGCACCCTGTCTCTTGAAGATTGTCTGAGACTTTGCTCCAGTGGTTTTATCTTTACCAAAGAACAGGTCTTCAATCATATTCCCAGACCTCTTGTTCCCAACTTGAGATAAGAAGTCTTGTTTGTATGGGATTGGAGTTAAGCCAGCCTCAACACGCCTTGGGTTAACAAAGTTAATCATCTCTTCATACATACCCCTGAGTTGAGTGTGTGTATCAATAATTTGTTTGGCCTTAACTTCACCAACTTGTTCAACAAGTTGTTTCTCATTTAGAGACCCAGAGTTAAGTTGTTTGATGAGTTTATCTTCTTTACTACCCATTTTTATTGGAGAGCTAGACAAAGCATCCTCATACTTCCTGCCCCAATCAATGGAGTCAGCAATGAGTTTGTTTTTAGGGTCAACTATGTTTGTTTTAATTTTAGAATATACATTGGGTGGTAGAGCCTTCTCTAACCTAGATTGTCTATCTAACCTAATTTTGTCAAAGGTACTAACATCTTTTGATTTTCTGAGAGATTTGAAGAAACTGTCTCCCTGTTTTTGTGTATTGATTACACTCTCTGCCTTAGCAGGTAATTGAGGGACATCTGGATTACCAGCAGTCAAAAGTCCACCCAGTTCATCTGATTGTTTAGTCCCGCCAGGGATTACATCGTCTGCTTGACGAAGAATACTATCCAAACTAGCAGTTGTCTTTGGTTGGACTTTTGGCTTGATGGCAGACCCACTAGGAGTAACATAAATTGTGTCTTTTGCTCTCTTTGGAAGGGCAGTAACTAATTCGTCTGCTCCATTAACTCTCTTTAATCCACTAAGATTGTCTGCGTTCTTCATTTGATTTTGGAGAACCTCATCTAAGTTTTTTGCTTTAAGACCACCAAATAGTAAAAGTGGTAGCTCAGCCATGTTTAGAGCTGGGGTAATGAGACTGTCTTTGTTTCCACCAGTTACAGCGTCTCCTAGTCCATAGTATTCATTCCCAGCAAGTCCAGGTTGGGCACCTGCTAAATCTCTTTCTGTGGCTGCACCTTTAAGTGAGTTATATCCAGCAAACAAGGCATCATCTACGCCAGGAAGTAGTCCAAATAAAGCCTGAGCTCCATGACCAACTCTACTTAAACCAGATTTTTCTTCACCACCAAATGCCTCCCTAGTGTTGTAGGGGACTTGAGCAAGTGGGGCACCGACCCAGTTATTAAGTCCTTGAGCAACAGTAGTTGCCTTTGTTTTTTCTCCAAGAATATCCTCAATGTTTCTGTTGAGGTTTTCTTGCCTATCAGGTGTGAATGGAAGATTCTCCATGAAGGCTTGTGGATAGGCTCTTACCTGATCTTCTAACCTATGGCCACCAACCTGAGTGTTGGCTATGTTGTTATATATTTGTTGGTTTCTATCTTTTGCTCTTTGTCTAGCGTCTCCAACAAAGTTCCTAGCATTGTTAATCAAACCCCCTTGTTGGAGTTGAACGCCACCCATGCTCTTATCTCTGTCAATGAAATTACCTACTCCCGTAAGTGCTTGTTGTGCTTTTTGTTTTAGTCTCTCAAATATGGTCATATATGCCTCGTGCCTATTCTGGCTTAGGCGTACATGCTCCCGCCAGCTCTTTGTTTAAGTCTGTCTAAATAACTAAGGTTTTCGTTTCCTAAATTAGCAGCCTGATTGTTTCCTCCATCAGGAGTTGCAAAATTAGGCATAGCAACATTTAATGAATTAGTCATATCAGATAGATTAGGAGCAAATGGATTTGCTGCATAAGCATTGATATTACCACCAGCTGCTTGCATAGCAAGTTGTTGGTTAACAATGTTGCTTCTTAGTTGGTCGAAGGCACTATTGATTCCAGCAATGTCTCCAGCATTAACTAATCCAGCCTTTTCAACACCTGATTGGTAATTACCTTGAGCATTTCTTAGGTAGTCACCTAAGGTAGACTCTTGGTTGTTTGCCCACTCATTGTTTGTGTTATAGCCTTTTAAGTTTTCTCTTTCGTTGAAAGTCTTTTCATTAGAGAGAGCACCTAAGTTTCTAAGGTTTGCTTTATCCTGATTGCCGACTCCCCTTGTGAAGGCTGAGCCTCCCATACCAGTAGCTCTTAGTATATTTCTAAGTCTACTTGTGTTTTCAGTTGCTGATCTTTGTAAATTACCTCTTTCTCCTTCAAAGGAGTTGAGAATATCTGCATTTCCTTGATTAAAGATTCCAGTGAACTCTCCTCTTCGTTTACCAAGGGTATCTAGTCCTCTGTCATAAACTCCCCTTGCCTCACCAAATGCTCTTCCTAAATCTCCGAGCCTGTTGTTATATGCACCACGAGCTAATTCAATTTGAGCACTTAGGCCTCCATCATTTCCATTAGGATCACCAGTTGGGGCGGCTAAGGTTGTTGTTCCTCCTCCACCATTGTCTGTGTTTGTTGGGGGTGGGGATGTTGTTGGGTCACTAATTCTTGGAGCACCAGGGGCACCATACAATTCATTGAAAGTACCAGTAGTGCCTTGGTCGTTAGTTAAGATAGCCCCAGATGTAGAACCACCTGGATCATAAGCACCAAGTATTTGACTTCCACCATCAGGACTTAATGCCTGATTATTGCTTTGAGCATAAGCCTCAGTAACACCAAAGTCTGGCGTTAATTTACCTTCACGGTAAGCACTTCCATAAATTGCTTTTAGTATATCTTCAAACATAATTTTAATTCCTTATATTGTTATATTAGTGTGTTTAAGTTCTTTTTGTGTCATTAAGTAAAGTTGGTTAGTAATAAAGCACCACCAGAGAGAGGTGTCTTAACAGTCTTATCTAATGTCACATCTAGTGTTGGGCTAGTTGTTCCTGTGTATGATTTTGAGTAATCAAGGTGAACACGACCAGTTGACCCAGCTCCTCCAACGCCTTCTGTGCCGCCACCACCAGATCCTCCAGTTGCGACAATTAAGGCAGAACCAAGAGTTGCTGTCTCACATTTTAGCAAACAAGATCCTCCAGCTCCTCCTCCACCGCCACGACCAGCTCCACCAGAAGTTCCAGCTGCTCCTCTTAAATAAATGTTTCCAGTAATAACTAAGTCTTTAGCAAAAATAAACACACCACCACCACCATTACCACCAGTTCCAGAACCCCCACCAGCTGATCCACCACCACCACCACCACCAAGTGCAAAACTTGTTAGTGCGGCTGTTCCAGCGAGAGTTCCTCCAAAACAGTTTGGTGTGGAATAATTGTATCCACGGCCACCAGCTGCAGCGTTACCACCACCTCCACCACCAGAGTCTTGGTGTCCTCCTCCACCAGATCCACCTGTGTTTGTTGTTTCTGTTGTTTGAGCATGGTTATGACCCTCACCAGTTTGCACAGATGAATTAGGTGCTCCAGTACCGCCATCAAAACCTTTTGAGTCACCACTTATAGTTCCAGAAATAGTATGGATTGCTTTATCAAAATATCCACCAATTCCATATTGGCTGGTATTCCAGGTACTTATTGTGAAGCCAGTATTGGTAAGACCATCATATTCCTTCATTTCCATTACTTGAGCCTGAGATGCACCACTATTTGAGTATGTGTTTGTTAGGTCGGATTCAAGTGTGAGGGTTGTTGTTCCAGCACCAGATAAAATCTTGTTTAACTGCCAGAGGTTGTGTGTTCCTCTTGTTTGTAGAATTAAAATTAAGTCGTTATTTGCAAAAGTGCTTGCAGCCTCAAGGGTGAGTGTTTTTGTGGAGACTGTTCCTGAACAACCAGTCATAGCTGGAACAGCATAAGTAGATCCATCGTGTCCGTCTCCAAACCCATGTTTCCATTTTATGGTGTCGTCTGACCTAAATTGTAGTTGTGCCATATTACATGTCCTGTGCTACAACAACACCTGTGATTTGAGCAGTTCCATGAACAATGAAACCAAAGTCATCCCAAGCGTGTTTGTCTGTTGATAAATCTGGAGCATCTCCACCAGCCCACATAATCTGCACACCCATGGTGTGAGTGCCAGCCGATGTGCTACCAGAGGTATCAATAGCAGTTCCAGCTAAGGCTAGTGTTTTAGTTGTCGCTAGCTGACCAGATGTTGCATTAACTCTAATCCAGTAATAAGTAGTTCCAGCGGTAATGTTTGTTGGTAGTGTGTCTGTGGTTGTGAACTTAACTGGTGTACCAGTCTTCATATCGTATGAAGTAGTAACCACACCAGGATTTGCCTCGGTAATAGTTACCGTTTCACTAGCTGATTCAAACCAAGTAACAGTTCTTGAGCCAGTACCATCTTGAGGAACTCTAATTAAGAAAGTCTTGCCCTCAGCAGAATTACTGATAGTAAATGTTCTATTCCCACCCAACGCCCCGCAAAGGAACTTGAGTTTATTTGTTAGAGAGGTCAAGTTAAAGTTCATGGTTGCCCCATCAGCAACATCAATCCACTCGTCAGAGAGTTCTCCAATGGTGGCATCAACTCCAGCATCGTTCTTAACATGCCATGAGCCATCGGTTGAAGCATAAAGTCTTAAAAATCCACTTGCTGGAGTAGCTGGGGCAGAACCTTGTTCAGCCATCTGTAAGTATTCATCGTTAACAAAGTCAGAGTATTGGTTAAAGAACTCTTCATTATTCAGACAGTTAACAGCGAGGTTTTCGGCTAAGTTTCCATCATACCCACGAAGCCTAACAACTCCTGTTAAAGCATAATCAGCCGCACTTGAACCAGAAGTTGAGGTAACAGTAAAAACTGTTTCATAAGTGGTTCCCCACCCAACAACCACAATGGTTGGAGTATTACTAGGGATTGCGTCTACCAAGAGAGAGCCACCTGCTGGGTCTGATACCCATGTAGACCTAAGGTTAGCTCTGTATTTATCGTTTGCTTTATAAATTGCCATATATTCCTTATACTATTGTATTTATTTATTCTTTGTGTCTTACCCCGTAGCTATCTGTCTCAATTTCATATCGAAAGTGAGAGGCCTTGTGCTAACTGAGTAATAAACAAAAACGCCGATTAAAGAAACTTCATCCTCAATACCATCGTTCTGGATATTCACCTTAACCCAGAATAAGTCTTTTTGTTTCATGTTAATATATCTAAGGTTCACAGAAGAGCCAGCATCCTCAGCTGACATCATACCTACTTCTTGAGCACCCCACTCATCGTTACCAAACCCTGATAAAGAAGCCTCTTGAGTAATTAACAGCCTGGGGTCAGACTCAATTCCGTCTTTTCCAGCCTTAATCACACCTACGGTAGTGCTATTACCAGTTAGGGTACCAAATACCAAAGTAATCTTATCAAACTTCTTAAATTGGTCAGGGAGTTTCATGTCGTACTGCTTGGTTGAGATGGATAGTGTAATCTTGGTTTCGTTATCAGCATCTCCAGCATAGTCTTTTCTTCCAGTAAACATTTGAACAACATCTGCCGTGAGGCTAGAACCATAATAGAGTCTTTCAATGTTATCTATTGGAGAAATAAACTTAGCAAACACAGCTGGATATAATCCAGTCCATAAAGACCAGGCGTTATATCTTTCATCATAAGCAAGGATTGCATTATTACCCGAACCACTAGCTCCTGTTGAAATACCAAAGAGAGAGAGCGACTTAAAGAAAACCCCACAAACACTAGATATATT
>Ga0210043_1000353_pt1 | contig 48207 bp, 66 predicted proteins | sample CryGeymet201501t_FD_183990 | JGI IMG/M metagenome (GOLD analysis project Ga0210043, IMG submission 183990) | Groundwater microbial communities from Crystal Geyser aquifers in Utah, USA - Crystal Geyser metaG 2015-01t (SPAdes) (version 2) | ecosystem: Environmental > Aquatic > Deep subsurface >... | reverse complement strand
CTTGCCCCCCCCCCCCCACCCTGATCGGTCGGCCGAATGACCCACCCACAAATTTTCCGCACCCACCGAACGCAACATACTTACCACACGGAAACCCCCACCCCCATTTTCCGCAATCGATTTTCGCCGCCAGAAATTTTCAGATTTAACCAGATTGACAATACTTACCACCCTGCAAAAATTCGCCAGATTCATCAGAGGCTTGCCAATCACCCCGTCCAAAGTCATAAGCGGGCAATGTTGCAGGTGCCACACACAAACATGTTTCAGACATCCTATCAGCAAATATCCGACGCTGAACGGGGATTTGTCGACCGTATTGTGCGTGATATTGCCGAAGGGGCGAAGCGTCACGGAGCGCGTGTAGCGGACCTGATCGACGCACCGTTGCCCCGTGAATTGATCGAGCGAGACACGCGCGGATTTCTCCAGCGGCCTATGGTCCTTGCGGCAGTAACCGAGCGTCTGATCCGGTTGCAATTGCAGCAGGATATCAATCTCGACCGGTATGTCCGCGAGTTGCACGCCATTGCTACGTTCAGCGTCGAGGATATCATGCGGTACGACGCGCTGGGTGATCCGTATTTTGACCTTGAGAACGCCACGCCCGAGCAATTGGCTGCGATCGAGAGCATCGATGTCGAAAAGAGCGACGGGTTGAACCGTAGTTCGAAAACCAAGATGAAATTCAAGGCGCACAGCAAGATTGCCGCGATTAAGATACTGATCGACCTGCATGGTGGTGCCGATGCGGATAATCCGTACCGTAAATCGTCGTCCACCAACAAAACCCCTACACTGACCGACCAGACCACCACACAGCAAGCGGCCGACGAGTTCCAGCGGTTTATCGGGGACGAGTGATGATACACATCACACACGTCAACGTAGAAACGCGCATGGTAATTACCATGAATGACACGGTTTACCCGATTGAATCGTTCTTCGACCCGCGCGGGTGGGAAGTGAGTATCCATTGACCATGCTACCCGACCTGTTCGCACCGCACACACCCACCGATACGACCATAGCGATCAAGCCGTGGCGTCCGCGCGGTCTGTCGCACGATCAGTGGCCACCCAATTACCGTGCTGTCTATGCTTGGCGCATTAAAACGCTCGCAGAATTGCGTGCCGATCGACGGATGCTTGCTAATGCACATGCGTATTATGCACAGAACCCCGCCGACTGGATACAGCATTGGGTTGACACATATAACCCGCGCAAACAGACAAATAAATGGATGCCTTTCGTATTTTTCCAGCGGCAGGTCGAACTGGTTCGGTTCTTTGAAGAACTCAGACGGGACGGCGAGAGCGGTCTGATCGAAAAAGCGCGTGACATGGGTGCAACATGGGTAGCGTGTGCGTATAGCGTATGGTGTCTGCGATACATACCGGAGGATGCGACCGGATGGGGGTCACGCAAACAGGATTTGGTCGACAAACTCGGTGATGCGGACAGTATTTTCGAGAAAATGCGCCTGATTATTCGCCGCCTGCCACCTGAATTCCGACCCGAATGGGGCGATGCGCTGATGAAGATTGTTAACAAGACAAACGGTGCAACCATCACCGGTGAGAGCGGCGACAATATCGGTCGTGGTGGTCGTAAGTCACGGTATTTCAAGGATGAAGCGGCCCACTACGAACGACCCGAACTGATCGAGGCGGCGCTTGGTGATAACACCGATGTCCAGATCGATATCAGCAGTGTGAACGGTCTCGGTAACGTGTTCCACCGCCGTCGAGAAAGCGGTGAGGTCTGGTCGCCTGATGCCGTCCTGACACCCGGTCTGCCGCGTGTATTTATCATGGACTGGCGCGATCACCCCGAGAAAAATCAGGAATGGTACGACCGGCGCAAGGCCAAGGCAGAGCGCGAAGGAATGCAGCATATTTTTGCGCAGGAAGTCGACCGGAATTATTCTGCCGCCGTCGAGAACACGATCATCGCCTACGAATGGATCGAGGCGGCGGTCGATGCCCATCTGGAGATACCGCTGATGGCAGCAGCGGCCGACAGTGCGCTATGGATGGCCGGTCTCGATGTGGCCGACGACGGAGCGGACAAGAACGCACTGGCGATCAGACAGGGGTTCATCCTGCGTCACTGCCGCGATTGGGGCGAGCGCGACCCAGGGGTCACGACCCGCAACACACTGTCTGATCTGCGCGAACGGCAATTGCGCGGGATAAAACTGCAATACGACTGCATCGGTATCGGTGCGGCGATCAAATCGGAGTGGAACAGACTGGTCGAAACCGGCGCGGTCGAGTGGGATGAATTTGAACTCGTGCCGTGGCACGCTGGTAGCGGTGTGATCGATCCCTATGCACGGCTGATACCGGGTGACGACCAGACCATGCTCAACCGCGACATGTTCCACAATTTCAAGGCACAGGCATGGTGGTCCGTCCGCACGCGCTTCTACAAGACATGGCGACTGCGCGAGGCGATGCGCAAGGGCGACACCAGTGAAATATACCACCCTGACGAACTGATAAGTCTGGACAAAACGGCCATCGGTGCACCGCTTTATCAGATGATGAAAGAATTGGCGCAGCCCACTGCCGGTAAATCCACCCAGTCACTGAAATTACTCGTCGACAAGCGCCCCAACGGCACACGCTCACCGAACCTAGCCGACGCATTGGTCCAATGCTATTTCCCCTCGAACCGCAAAAGTGCGTCGTTGGAGGTTGGTTCGTACAGCGGTTGACACATGGTAAGTAGGATCATAAAGTCGAATCCCCTAATAGGTCTTAATTGACAGGAGATGAAAAATGGAAGTCAATACAGTCGAGATTACTCCGCAGTTTGCACAGCATCTGCTTGATAACAAATCCACCAATCGAAGTGTCAGCCGACAAACCGTAGATGGTTATGCGAACGATATGACTCGCGGGTTGTGGGCGATGAATGGCGCAACCATCGTCCTAGATGAGAATGGGCGGTTGATCGATGGTCAACATCGTCTTTCGGCATGTGTTCAATCTGGTGTGTCATTCAAAACTCTGGTTGTGAAAACCTCATCGGGTGCAATGTTGACAATCGATACCGGGCGCAAGCGCACAGTGGGTGACGCGCTGACAATCGGTGGTATGAAAAACGGCAACCAAATCGCGGCTGCGGCACGAATGCTTCATGCAGTTTTTTCCAACCATGACGGTGCCAAAATAAGCACTACACGAACACTTGATATCATTTCCGCATTTCCTTCATTGGAACAAAGTGAACGCGCTCGGAATGCTGCTTTCAACGCACATCTTGCACCATCAGCGGTCATGGTGTTGGAGACCATTCTGATATCCAGCGGTGAAGACCCGCTTAAAATTTCACAAGCATTGGAAACCTTGAATGTAAGGGAGCCACAATACAAAGGTGATGCGATACACGCGGCACGCGAATATATCATAATCGACAGGCTACGGAACGCGCGTAAGATGCCTTCGATATCGCAATTGCGGGTTTTACTGTACGCATGGAAAAACTTCGCAAAAGATCAACCTCGTGTTAAATTTATTCAACCGATGGCAACCGAGTTGACAGATCGACAACGCAAGGGTCTCTCAAAGTTGGGTGATATCTGACATGAACACCCTTTTATTAATCGCAATGATCGGTCACGAAATGACTGACGGTAAATCACTTGGTTGTGCAATGCGTGACGCTTCGTATCGCTATGACGAAGTTGTAAGGGAACTGAGAGACGTGAACAAAATGGTCGCTGTTTCAATGCTCGGCGATCCAAGTGTCGTTGCCGAAGTCACAATCAAAGGTATTGTAAGACATTGTTACGGTGTGGATTCGACTGAATACAACAGAGAGGTCGCAAAGGTCGAACAAGCCAAAATTCGTCTCAAGCAGGAATATGACGAGCGAAAGAGCAAACACAAATGAACATGGTGCGAGTGGCACCTATCCAAGAACTATTGCCACTCGCACCGTCCTGCGGTATCGCGTTGCCATGAAACTTCTCACCGCCAAGTCCGCCATCGCTATCGGCTATGCCAGTTCGCCATCTGACCCGCGCGCGCCGCAGCCGGTCGAGACATTCGAGACACGCGGTACGGACAGTGCGTTCATGCTGCCGTATTGGGAAAAAGTCGATGCTGTGATGGATGGTGTTGAAGGAATGAAACTGCGCGGCTCGGAATTCCTACCGAAGTTCCGCGACGAAGAAAACGAAGACTACAAGTTCCGGCAATCATGCGCGAAATTCACCAATGTCTATTCCGATATTGTGGAAGGTCTCGCTGCGAAACCGTTCGAGCAAGCCGTTCAGTTGATCGACGATAAAACCGACCAACCCGCGATCCCCGACACGATCAAAGACTTCATATGGGATGTGGACGGCAGCGGTAACAATCTGACCGTTTTCGCCTCGCACACGTTCCTGCAAGGGATCAACAATGCGGTCGACTGGATCATGGTCGATCACGACAAACGCGATCCGAACATTCGCAGTATGGCTGATGCCAAGCGCGCCGGTTTGCGCCCGTACTGGTCGCACATCCTCGCACGGAACGTCCTGAACGTCTTGTCGCGGATGGAAAGCGGCAATGAAGTTCTCACCTACATCAAAATTCTCGAACCTGGCGAACCACAGCACATCCGCGAGTTCGAGCGCACCGACAGTTACGACAATAGCGGTCGCAAGACTACGATTGTCGAATGGCGTCTGTGGCAGAAACGCACCGAGCCGCGCGCGGAATATGTGCTGATCGACAGCGGTGACGTATCGATTGGTGAAATACCGATGGTGCCATTTATCACTGGTCGGCGTGAGGGTCGCCGGTGGCGTTTCCATCCCCCGATGCGGTCGGCTGTGGAACTTGCGATCAACCTGTTCAAGCAGGAAACAGAACTCGAATACAAAGCCACGATGAGCGCCTATTCCATGCTTGCTGGCAACGGGATTGAGCAACCAAAGGGGCCGGATGGCAAACCGGTAGGGAAACTGCTGGTCGGCCCGAGCAAGGTGCTTTGGTCCCCGCCGCGCGCCGATGGTGGACCGGCTGGCAGGTGGGAATGGATCGAGCCGAGCAGCGAAATCCTCAAGTTCCTGGAGGAACGGGTCGGCAAGACGATCCAGAACCTGCGTGAACTCGGTCGTCAGCCGCTCACAGCGTCATCCAGCAACATCACGGTTATCACGGCTGCTGTGGCCGCTGGCAAGGCCAAGAGCGCGGTCAAAGCATGGGCTTACATGCTTGGTGATACCCTTGAGAACGCGCTGCTGCTGACCGCCAAGTGGATGCAGGAGCGGTATGACCCAACCATCCATGTTTTCGCTGAGTTCGACGACTGGATGGAAGGTGAGGACATCGACGCACTGATGGGTATGCACGAGCGCAGTGCGATCAGCACACAGACGCTCCATGAGGAAATGCAGCGGCGCGGCGTGCTGTCTTCGAATTTCACCAATGAGCGTGAGACACTGCGGTTACTCAATGAACTGCCGCGCGATTCGATGGGAGAATGATTTACGCAGCGGCGGCACTCTTTTCGGTTGTTGGGTGTCGAGGGTGTAACAACCCCTTGACCATCACACCTACCATGCGGTAAGCCACCGATAGAATTCAACGAAGGAACCACACCCATGCGTATTCGCTCTATGCTTCTGCTGACTACCGCCGCCACTTTTGCCATCGGATACGAACCGAAAGGCGGATGGAAAAAGGATGAGGCAGGTGGTTTGCTCACAGACAATGACGGCAACCCGATCTACATCGACGCAGACGGGGCAGAAAAGCCGCTCGCACCAGGTTACGTCAACCGAGTGAACACCGAAGCGCAACAGCACCGGCAACGCGCAAACGACGCAGAAAAGAAACTCGATGCGTTTGGTGATCTCGATCCGGCAGCAGCGCGTGCAGCAGTTGCGAAGATGAAAGATGTCGATCTGGACGAACTGGTGAACAAGGGTGAGATCGATAAGGTCAAGTCGCAACTCACCGATCAGTTCCAGAGGGATTTGACCGAACGCGATAGCAAATTGTCCGCAGCGGAAAAGCGTATCGAAAAACTGGCACTCGACAACGCATTCAATTCGTCGGATTTCCTTAAACAGCGTGTCGCACTACCCGAAGACGTAGTGCGCGCGACGTTCCGTGATCGTTTCGAATACGACGCCGAAAAGGATCGTGTTGTACCCAAGACCAACACAGGTGATCCACTGCTGAACAAGCATGGTGAGATCGCCACTGTCGATGAAGCGTTCCAAAATTACATCGAGTCACGGTCCGACAAGGACGTATGGCTCAAGGCACCTGACGCGAGCGGCAGCGGGTCACAGGGTGGTGGTGGTGGCCGTGGTGGCAGCAACCGCATGAAGCGCGCTGATTTCGACGCTCTGACACCAGGTGAGCAATCATCGGTCGGTCAGAAACTCGCCAAGGGCGAGATTGAAATCGTCGACTAACAGAAATCCTCGCGTTGGGGTTTGCGCGAGTTGATCCAAGGCCGGGGTGTTGTCGTTGTGGCTCCCCGGCCTTGTTGTGTATTTTTGGTTGACTATCACACACACCATGAGTTACACCTACCGCAATGCCGCAGATCGTGATGATCGGGCACCAGTGTCGCAGTTCGAGATGAACGGACCATTCCTCACCATCTCGAACCAAAGAGGCACACCATGTCCAATATGAAGCAGATTCTGCTTACGCGCAGCGCACCGGTAATCGGCTACCTGCCAGCGTATGCCAACACCCTTTCCCCAATCATGGGCGACATTTTTGCTGCGCTTGACGTGGTTAGTCGTGAGATGGTCGGTTTCATTCCGTCCGCCATGCGCGAAGCCGGTGTTGAACGTGCCGCTGTTGGTCAGACCATCACCTACCCAATCGCACCACCACAGGAAGCAACTGACATCGTTCCGGCGATGACGCCTCCGAGTGGTTATGACAATGCGTTCGGAACCGGTGTGATGTCGATTACCAAGGCGAAAGCAGTCAAGTGGAATTTCACTGGTGAGGAACAGCGCGCTCTGAATGCGTCGACTGGCCCGAACTTCCTTTCGGCACAGGCCATGATCCTCGCGCAGGGTTTCCGTACTCTCGCCAACATGGTTGAAGTCGATATTTCCACGGAAGCGGCTACCAATGCCTCGCGTGCTTACGGCACCGCTGGCACCACGCCGTATGCTGCTGACAAACTGACCGAACTCGCACAACTGCGTAAGATTCTGGACGACAACGGCGCACCTGCGTCGATGCGGTCCGCGATCCTCAGCAGCAGCGCGGGTGCCAACCTTCGTACCATCCACAACCTGTCGAAGGTGAACGAAGCCGGTTCGCAGATGACATTGCGTCAGGGTGAACTGCTCGACATCTACGGCTTCTCGGTCAAGGAAACCGGTCAGCCATACGCTCACACGGCGGGCACGGCTGCGGGTTCGACCACCAATGCCGCTGGTTATGCAGTAGGTGCTACGGTCATCACCGTTACAGGTGGCACCGGTACTTTCCTCGCTGGTGACGTGGTTACGTTTGCCGGCGATCTGAACAAGTATGTGCTTGCAGTGGGTACCGCCGGTGGCACCATCACGCTCGCTGCTCCCGGTCTGCGTGAAGCGATCCCTGCTGCTGCAACCGCAATTACGCGGTCGGCCAGTTACGAAGCGGCCACGGTCGGTTTCAGCATGGACGCCCTGCACGTTGCAATGCGGCCACCTGCTCGGCCGACCAGCGGCGATCTCGCGGTTGACTCGATCCTTGTGACTGATGCCCGCAGCGGTGTCACTTTCGAGATCGCGATATACCCAGGGTATCGCATGATGTACGGTGAGATTGGTCTGGCATGGGGTCAGCACGTATCGAAGCCTGAGCATGTTGCTGTAGTTCTCGGCTAAACATTGAGGTTGCAATGATTTGAATATCCCGCTGGTCCAATCATACAGACCAGCGGGATATTTTTTGCGCATCGATCGTTGTCATGATACGGTGTTCGCACCCTAAACAGGAGAATTAAAATGACTAAACGTATTTATGCACTCATTGCCACGTCAATCGCACTCGGTTATTCGCACGGTCGCACCGAAACGGTGATGATATCCGGTGGTCGCGGGAAAGACCCGATCCGTGTCAACAAATCAGATTTCGATGCTGACCAGGAAGGCGACAAAACCATGTCGCTGTACAAAGGCGCTGCAACCCCCGACGACACCAAGAGCGGCGCAAGCGATGTGAACGTGACACACGCTGGCACAGGCGGCGAGGTCCAGACCACCGCAGCACCATCCGCACCGAATTTCTCCACAGGTGACGCTCAGACCATGCCAATGGACGACACGAAGAACGCCGCTGCTCCAGCCACCACGACCGACGACCAGTTGCTCGTGATGAAGTCGACCAAGGGTAAGACCAAGGGTAAGTTCGTGATTGCAAACGGTGTTGGTCAGCCGATCACAGGTGATCGCGCCAAACTGCTCGACATCGACGAAGACGGCTATGACACCGAAGCCGCTGCAAAGGCTGTGCAAACACGCACGGAACCAAAACCCTAGTAGTTGTGCAAATTGCGTGTTAAGGAAGGGCAGGCTGATAGGTCCGCCTTTTCAGGATAGGGAAAGACAATGGCAGTAACATATACAACCGCAGTCAAAACCGCCAGCATGACGGCCAAGCTGAATTTCTTCGCAAACGGGACGCTGGAAATCCTAACCGCCACCGATGATCTGTTGGTCACGTTTGGACTTAATGCCGCAGGTGGAACTGTAACGGGCGCAGTTTGGACGCTTGTGCTTGATGCAACCCCTGTTGCTGCCTCTGGAACCGGCACGGCGGCTAAAGCGCAGGTCAAGACTGCGGGCGCAGTGGTGGGCATTACCGGCCTGACCGTGGGCACTACCAACAGCGACATCAATCTTGACAACGTGACAATTAACACCGGGCAGAACGTGGGGCTTTCGAGCGCCGTGATTACGCACGCGCCCTAAACAATGGCACCCACGATCACCAGCACCGGCACAGTCAGCAATGTCGAAGACACGGTACTGGCCCATGCCCTGACCGCCAACGAGAGCGTGACGTGGATCATCGTGGGCGGTGCCGATGCGGCTGAATTTGAGATTATCGGATCAACCCTGCGCTGGTTGGGTAATGGCGTGAAAGCATTCATTAGTGGAACGCCCACCATCCAACTATCTGCTTCCAGCATCCTAGAAAGCGCGCTATCCGGTTCAACCGTGGGTGTCCTGTCCGTATCGGACGGCACGGGCGTTTATACGTTCACCAAAACCGCCGATCCTGATGCGAAATTCGCCGTATCCGGCAGCAATCTGAACACATCGGCGGCGCTGGATTACGAAACTGCCACCAGTCATTCTGTGACCATTCAGGCCAGCAACGGCGTCGATGCTGCGATTAGCCGGACTTTTACGATTAGCGTGACGGATGTGGTGGAGGGCGGCACCCTCCCAACGCCAACACTCACCAAGACATCGGCAGCAGGCGCACCGCTCAAGTTCTCAATAGGTGGCCTTATCCCTGATGATGTCGTCGGCTTCGACTGGTATATCGAAGTGGGCGGCGGCACAGAGGCAATCCCTGACTTTGCGGACGGGCCGGGTGCAGAAGTTACTCCGCGCACCCTTCGCCGCCAGATTATCTATGCAGACTTCACCGGCGCGCTGGCATTTACCGTTATGGACGCTTTGCCTAGCGGTGTGGTCAATGTTCGCCTGCGCATCATGGCCGATGACGGACGGGTCGGCACATTCTCCAACGTGGTTGGTGCTGATATTGGCGCTGTCGGCACAATCAACGACCGCCTGATAACGGAAGGCGATAGCCTAACCAGCGCGGGACCGAATGGCTACAACTACCTGTATGACGCAGCATATCCGGCAGTTGACTACAACAAGTTGGCGGTTGGTGGCTCGACTATCGGAGTAACCAGCGCAACCTCGCCGTCGCTACTGAACAGGCAGGCAACGGCTCTTGCGCTCAAGGCCGAAGTGATGACGGTTCTCATCGGGACGAACGATGTGGGTAATACCACGCGCTACCCCACCGTGCAGAACTGGTATGACGCGCTGGTGGCCTATATCGCGCCGTTCAGGGCATCTGGAACGCTAGTGGCGGTCGGGACTATCACACCGAAGCCTGATGGCGCGTTTAACACGCGCCGCAACGCAGCAAACGTGCTTATTCGTGCGGGCAGCGGCGTTGATTTTGAGGCCGTGTTTGACTTCGCCGCCGACCCGACAATCGGCACTGATACTGCTGGCTCCAATACCACGTTTTACCCTGACGGCGTGCATCCCTCGCAGGACGTTCACGCGACTTACCTCCACCCGATTTACAGGCCGGTCGCGAACTTCCTGCTTGGCTTTGCCAACGAGGTCACAGGTCTGTCCTTCACCGATGCAACAGATGTAGTTGCAAGCGCCGTTTCGACTAGCAACACCCTCACACCGGGCGGGCTTTATACCGGCGAAACCAAGTCAATCTCCGTCACAGGCGGAGAGTATCGTCTAAATGGCGGTTTATGGGTTAGCACGGCAGGCACGTTCACCGCTGGAGATACTGTTGCAGTGCGCGGGACCGCCTCGGCTACCGCAAGCGATACCGTGAATGTTGCGCTGACCATCGGCACGGTTTCAGATACCTACTTAATCACTACGGCGGCTCCGGTTTCCTACACCGCGCAAAGCGTCACCTTCGACGGTGCAGACCGTTTGGCTCGCGGCGCAGCCCTGACCGGCGTTGTGGCGGGCAAGGCCGGTATGTTCTCCGGTTGGGTCAAGTTTGCCGCTGGCGGTTCATCGCAGCAATTCATTGTGGGCAGGTCCATAAGTTCCGGCTTGCGGGTTGAGCGGTCTTCAAGTGGCAGAATTACCGTTGACGGGCGCAATTCGGGCGAATCTGCAATTTTGCAGATTCGCACAAACACTACAGGCTTTATCACATCAACGGCGTGGCACCATATCCTTGCCTCTTGGGACTTGGCCACGGGCCGCGCCCAGCTTTACATTGACGGTGTGACCGATGTTGACGGGGCGTTCACCGTTACGATAAACGACACTATCGCTTATAATACGCCCGACTATGGCGTGGGCGCATCCACACTCGCCACCAACTTCCTGATTGGCGATATGGCTGACCCCTACCTCAATACGGTTACAAGTCTCGACCTGTCAGTTTTGGCGAACCGTCAGAAGTTCAATATTGCCGATACTCCGGTTGACCTTGGCGCTGATGGCAGCACTCCAACAGGATCGGCTCCTGCCGTGTTCCTCTCCGGCGCGGTTGCGTCATGGCATACAAACAAAGGCGCAGGCGGCGGGTTCACCCTCACCGGCGCACTAGCCGCAGGAGCAACCAACCCATAATGCCCATTGCAACACCATCATCAGGTCCGCTGTTTGTTGGCCAGATACGCCCGCCTGACGTTCCCGCCTATGTGCCGCAGCCGATTGCCTATGCAACGGGCGGCGCACAGCCGACAATAGGTGACGGCACCGCCACGGGCGGCTTTGCACCGTATTGGGCAAGTCAACCGGCTGATATTCCAACCCCTAGCAGATCGGGCTGGTTAAAGGCTGGACCGGGGCAGGCTGCTTTTGACGCGCTACTTGCCATTGGCTTCGGTGGCACGAAAGGCGAGGCCAAGTTCCGCACTCATTCCGAAATGCTTGGGCACTTTTCTGTCGATCCCATCCGCAATTATGGCTTCCCAGGAGGCTCGCATATGCACTCGTTTTGGGGTAATTATACGCCATCGGCAGTAACCACACGGGCCACGCAGAGAACACTGATTGGAGATGACGACGGATCGGGCGCAGCTGGCGGCAGACTGAATAATACGGCCTATTGGATGCCTGCACTATTGTTCGACAAGGGCGGCGTAACCTATGCCATTTCGCCGGCCTTCACGATTATATATTACAAACAAAGCCCTTCGCAGAGCATCATTACTCATCCGATCCCGAACGGCCTGCGCTACGTTTCGGGCTTCGATATGGATAATCCCACGCGGATAGAGAATATTGTCGCGCAGGCTAATGCCGACAATGGCGGCGGCACAAGATACCGCGTGCACGAAGGCATCAGCGTAAACAATGTTGATGGAATGTGGCACGACTGGACGATCAACAACGCCACTGCGGGAACGACTAAAAGCAAGTATCTGCAAAACCCAGACACAACCAGCCCGTTTGCCGCCAACGGATCTGCTGCCAGCGGCGCAACAACATTACAGATGCAGTTTCAACAGCGACTTGCTTGGGACGGGGTGAACCCTTGGTCGCCGCGTGGCTACGACCATGTGATGCCGTGTATATTTGACAATACAGCAGGTATATATGTCCCGCCTATCGGCTGGTATGTGCTGCCGATACCTGAATATAACATGTCGTGGGATATTGTGGAGATTGAAGCCTTTCTCGGCGGACCATTTATGAACTTCAACCCCAGATTAGCCTCTGATGCCCACGCAAATATGATGGGCGTTCCCGGCAAGGGGATGAGTTTTCACACCGATTGGATGGATGGATGGGATGAAACCACACGGCGGGCATGGGAAACCAACGGCATCGGCTGTGGCGTTTTAGGAGGTATTCCGCACGAAATGGGCGACAGCACTATTTCTGCCACAGAGGATATGCTTGCATTTGATCAAGTCATCACACCAGATGGCAAGGCGCGTCAAGTTGACTTTGGCAGGGGTATTCAGGTCACGCAGATACCTGCCACCCCGAAGGCTGTCACTGTGGCAGCGATGGCATGATCCCCGCATCAATCATAGCCGCCATCGGCATCGCCGCCTTCGCTGTGATGTGCTTCGCGCCTGAAATTGCGAAGTGGTGGAAATGACTATCGCAACACGCCTCTCTGTGATTGCCGCTATCTCGCTAGTCCTGTGGGCCGGGATAGCGGCGATATTACTCCGATAAGTTTGGCGTTGATTCATACAAAGCGGACAGGTATAGCGAATTATGACCCATCCAACGCCGTATGATCACAATTTCAGTTTCACGGATTTCTCCGCCACTACGCCATCGGCCCATCAACCATGCGTAAGGCTCGACGGCGAATTTGACGCGATCAAGCAAACGACCGATGAAGTGCGGGCTAATCTGGCAAAGATACAGCGCGACGATGGCGCTCTGCGGTTTGATTTCTCCGCGTCTGACAGTATCAAAGCGGCGACGATATTTCTTTATCAGCGATCCGCAAACCCTCCGGCGGCTCCTTCTGCGATAGCGACTTACACATGGAACTTCTCGTTCGACAACGGTATCGGCTCTATTCCAATATCTGCCGTGCCGCTCGGCGGAGGTAGTTACCACCCCATTCCGGTGACACAGGATGCCTAACACCTACACAGTAATAGTCAGGGCGACCGACACAGGTGGGCTGACCACCGACCAGACGATAACGGTCAACGTCACCGATGCTGTTGTAGGGCCAATCACGGGCACTTTGGCCGTTACCGAGGCTGGACAGGACCAGTTTGCCGGGTCCGGCGCGGGCATTATCAACGGCTCGATGGCTGCAACGGAAACCGGAACGGATATCTTTACCGCAACCGGCACGGTCGCTCGGCCTGTAATCAGTCTAGGCACGTATTATGGTGATCCTAGTGATTACCGCACATATCACGCTATGCGCGGTCGAAATCCGATAGACGGAAATAATGAAATTATCGCCGCCCTTCTGGTCGCATCTGAATGGCTCGATGGTTCGTTTGCGTGGCCAGGTTACAAGATCGCACCAAGAGACATGCAAGTCCGCGACTGGCCACGCAGCGAAATATACGACCGCGACGGATGGCCGGTTGATTACCTCACAGTCCCGACTGAGATCAAAAACGCGAGTTATGAGGTAGCGTATCGCTGGTTGGAGGACGCGGCGGTGCTTTCGCCGGATCACACACCTGAGAAGTATTCGGAAGTGTCGATCGAGGGTGCGTTACGGGTTAAGTCTCGCGGGTTGAACGCCATGACAGCACAGAAGCAGTTCCCGATACTTAGTATCATACTGGCACCGCTGATGGGAGGGTCGAATGCGTCGTCACTTTCGAGCAGTATGCACAGGGCATAGAAAACCCGCCGCATCGGTTAGGACGCGGCGGGTATATGAGGGTTTACTTGCGACGAACGACCAGAACACTCGAACCTTCAAGATCGGTGCCGGTGAGTGTCTTCGCAGTGGCAGCGTCAACATCAATCGCGTAGAATTCACGTTCGGTTTCGATCACCTTCGTTTTACCAGCGGCGTCCTTGGCGCGGGTGCTGTATTTGACGTTGGCACGGTTAATAACACCAGCCAGGTCACGCTTCACCTTGTTCTTGACACCGAACGCGCCACCGACTTCAAGCGAATTGATAGGATATTTGGTTGCACCACCACGGCGCGATTCTGGCGGTGTGAAACCCTCAGGCAATTTGCCGGTCAACACTTGGGGTTCGATTCGTTTACTGCGCGTAGCAGGAGCAGCGGCAGGCTTAGTATTCGAGACAGTCGTATTTTTCATGTGTATTCCCCGTATATCCAGAATTGGAAATATGATTCATACGGAATACTAACAGGGTGTCAAGTGCAATGAGTATTTATGATGAGATGCGCGGTGTCGCAAACGAAGTTTTCACAGAATTCAAACAGGGTGTGGTAAAATACGTCCCGATTGTGTCAAACGCGGGGGTCTCACCGGACGAACCAGCATCGAGCAGTGATGGGCCACCTGTGACGCTGGCAGCGACAGTGCAACCCGTTTCGACCAAATATGTTGACGGATCACACATCGTCCAAAGCGATCGACAAGTGACGTTTCCAAACGACGGTGTGAATGTGCCGAAAATGAGTGGATATCTCCTGATCGATGATGTGCGCTACAAGATCATCGAAATTATGCCGCGACCCGCTGCGGGAACACCCGTGACGTGGACGGTTATTGCGAGGCGCTGATACGTGGACGAAAAGCAACTTCTCGAACTGCTCGAACGCTATAGTCCAGCGATTCGTGATGCGATTCTTGCTGGTATCCGTGACATTCGCGATAATGCTCGGTTAAATGAAATTGTCGCGATGATCGAACAGCGTAACATCGAGGGCGCATTGCGTGCGCTTGGATACAACCCCGCAGTTTTCAACACATATCACAGTATGATGGTGCAAGCGTTTCAACAAGGTGGTATGATGATGATTGCCATGCAACCAAAATACACACCTGATTCGGACGGTCTGATGACCATGTTGCGGTTCAATGTCCGTGATCCTGCGGCCGAACGCTGGCTTGCGGAACGATCCTCTGCACTTGTCACGAATATTGAGGAGGATGTACGGCTTGCCGTGCGCGATACGCTACGTGAGGGCATGGAAGAGGGTCGTAACCCCCGTTCAGTCGCCCTAGACCTTGTGGGCCGCTATAACAGCACCACAGGGCACCGCGAGGGCGGGATCGTCGGTCTCGGTGAACGTGAGCAGACATGGGCGCGGAATGTCCGTCAGAAACTGCTCATGTTGGACGCATCGTATTTTGGGATGAAATTGCGCGACAAGCGGTTCGACGGGATCGTGCGCAAGGCCATTGCAGAGGGTAAACCGCTGACTGCTGACCAGGTGACGAAACTGACCGACCGCTACCGCGACCGGGCACTCAAACATCGCGGCGACACGATTGGTCGGACCGAAGCACTCGCCGCTTTGAACCGCAGCGAATACGAAGCAACAAAGCAGGCATTGGCGCAGAGCAACCTACCCTCCGATGCGGCTGCGAAGATATGGGACGCTAAGAATGACAATCTGACACGGCACTCACACAGAGAGATGGATGGACAACGTGTCGGCATTGAAGAAGCATTCGTATCACCCGTCACTGGTGCGCGCTTGTTGCACCCCGGCGATACGACACTCGGCGCGACCGGCAAGGATGTGATCGCGTGCCGGTGCCGAATTCGTTATGACATCCGATGGGGGGCAGGATTGAAATGAGCAATTCATTCTCTGCTGATGTGGATGAGTTCGTGCGTGAGACCAAAGAACGCATGGAAGCAATGACGCGCTACGCACTCAATGACATGGTTAATGACATGCAACTCACCACCGACAAGGGTGGTCGGATGCGTTACAAGACGGGTTTCTTGAGTAATTCAGGCAGGGCATCGCTCGATGGTTATCCGAGCGGGGTGGGTCAGCGACCCGCTGGTACGTTACCCGGTCAATACAAATGGGATGGGGCGGCTCTCATAGCCGTCCTAGCCCAAATGAAACTCGGTGATACGTTCTATTGGGGTTGGATTGCGAATTACGCACCGATCCGTGAGATATACGATGGTTTCATGGCTGCACCATTGCAGAATTGGCAGAGTTACGTGAACAGTGCGGTTGCGCGTGTTAAAAAGGAAGTTGGTGATGCAGGATGAAATCAATGTGGTCCGTTCGCTGCAACGCGGTGTGGTCGCAGCAATACAGCAGTCCGATCTACCCGCGCTACCCGTCCGGTATCTGACAGGTGTGGACGGCACAGAGGATGGTTTTGACATTCCGCAGGACCAGAAGTGGCTGGAGATCGTCTGGATACCGAACAACCGCATAGGTGATTACTTTGGTGATGAGCAGAATTATCGCGGTATTTTACGCTTGATCCTGCACTGGCCGAACGCACCGACCGGCGTGTACACACCACTCGATTTGCTGGCGTCCATCACACGCTATTTCATGAAGGGTATGATCTTGTCAGGAACGCAGGTGTATGCTAACCCACAATTCACTGGATCGGTGGATGACAAAGATGATGTGATGTTCCCTGTTTCTATCTACTACACTTCGTATCGTAAAGGGGTCAGTTGAATTTCGCTACTTGTTTACAGAACCATATGAAATCATCGTCCGCGTGTCGATTTTTCCCGAGGTTGTACATGCTGCAAACCAATTGTACATTCGACATGGTGTAACCACCTTTATTGTCGATGCGGTCGAGTGATGGGGCGAACGGCAGGTGACTTCTCGATATTGAGAGGTCAAATGCAATGCCTGATCGTTCGCAGTGACCTTTTTTTATTTTTTCTTCAATCCATTCAATTGTCAGGTTGCAAGTTCTAGAATGTTTGGCACACCGTCGTTTAACTGAGTACAAAAGATTCATTGCAATGTGTCGTGAAACTATAAAATCCCCCGGTTTTGGGCCGGATGGTGTACGTTTTAGTTTTTTGTTCTTGTGATACCAACGCTTGGCTGCTGTGTTGGCTTTTTTTCGACGGATTTTGTCTTCTTCGGGTGACAATGAATCGATGCGCATTCTGTATTTTTCACGTTGGCACTGACGACAATACGCTTGCACGCCATCCTTTCCTGCGCGAGACTTTGAGTATTCGGCTTCCGGTTTTTCTATCCGGCATCTGCTACACATGATTATTTTATGAGAATTAAACATTTTTATTAGAGAACATATACGCTTGGCACGGTCAAGGGTTTTTGCTATCACACCCTGTGTATTAACACCGTAAAGGGGCTTGAGCCATGAAACAGATTTTCGCACTGACCACCGCGCTCGTCGCTGCGGGTTACTTCAACACCAACGCTGGTAGCAAACTTTATGTCTGCGCCACCCCCTCACCTACCGACCTTACTGAGGCACAGTATGCCGCTCTGATTTGGGTTGAAGTCGGCGGTGTCGGTTCGATCGGTGAGACCGGTTCCAACACCAACATCCTGAATTACGAAACATGGGGCGACGCTGTTGTCCAGAAGGCCAAGGGTCTGACGGATGCTGGTTCACCGGACATTGAAGTGGCTCGCGATCATGACGATGCTGGTCAGGTCATTCTTCGTAATGCCGCCGCCACCAAATTTATCCACGCGCTCAAGATTGAAGGCACGGATAAGTTGAATGCCACCGGCAAGAACACCATCCGTTACAACCGCGCACTCATCACCGGTCCGCGTCAGCCGAACGGTCGGAACGAAGACTTTGATCTGGAAATCTTCGGCACCGGGTTGGTGCAGAAGCAGATCACGGTTGATCCAACCGCAGGCGTTTAACTTACCACCTTGACAGTCTAAGGGTGTCGGCGCATTGGTGTCGGCACCCTTTTTCTTTGGAGTTACACATGGACCTCGCAACTATCAAACCATCCGAACGCACGATTGAAATCCTGCACCCTGCGTCCGAAACACCCGTTGGCATTCGTGTGTCGCTGTTGTCGATCGAGGATGATCGGATGAAAGCGATTCGTCGCCAGATTACCGACAATAGTCTCAAGATGCAGGCGAAGAACAAGGCGTTCAAAGCCGAAGAACTCGAACGCAACCAGAACATGCTGATGTTCACCGGCACAACCGGATGGGAATGGTACAACCCGACCGGCACTGAGGGTGACAAGGGTTATGACTCCGACGCCATGCCTGATTTCAACGGTGAAGTCCCGGATTACAACCAGAAGAATTTCATGGCTGTGGCAAGTGAACTCTACTGGTTTTCCGAGCAGGTCCAGGAGGGTATCGGAGACACCAAGGCTTTTTTCGGCAACTCGAATCGGAGTTAGTCGAAGCAGTCGCGGTCTATATTCGCTACGACACACCAGTTCGTGACGGCGAGATAGACGGTGAGAGGCGGAAACTGACCCGGCGCGAGTATTACCCTGAAAACCAACCCGTCCCGTCGCTCGACATACCCCAAACAGGCGAATACCTGTGGGAATGGTATTTCGACGCGGGGCGGCGTGTCAGGCGGATTGTCGAAGGTGTCTGCAACCCTATTCCCCCGACCGAATGGGTTGCTTGGCAGCAGATCACCGCAAACATTGTGTATCCGTGGGAATATGATATTCTCGCGGCGATGGACGTTGCGTTTTGTGACGAAGTGAATAAAGAGTTAGATGCGAAACGTGCCGCAGAAGCGGACGAAGCCGACCGGAAAGCTAGACAGGGGAAGCGATAGAGATGGCCAATATTGCTTCCATCGGGTTCAGCGCCCCGACCGGCGACCTCAAGAATGCCAAGGTTGCGCTCGACGCACTGGTTCCATCCGCACAGAGGGCCGAGAAGGCCGCTGAGAACTTCAATCGGGCCGCTTCGGGTGTCACTGCTGGCACAAGTGGTGCGAGCGCCGGTATCAAGTCGTTCTCGGCCGCTGCGATGGGTGCAGCGGCAGGCACTGATAGGCTGTCCAAGGCCGCTCTGTCGTCGAGCAGTGCAATGACCACCGTGCAGCGCGCCGCGATCGGTGCTAACGCCACACTCGGGAACCTGGTGCATACCACGGCGCGGGTTGGCATGACATTTGCTAATGCCGACGCTCATGTCGAAGCATACAAGGCGTCCCTGATTAGTGTCGCACCAGCGGCAAACAACGCCGCCGGTAGCCTTAATCGGCTCGGTGCCGCAGCCAACGACAATATCAACCGTCTCCAGTCCACACCGGGTAATATCGCGGCACAGTTTCAGGATATCGGTGTGACCGCAGCGGGCGGTATGTCACCGCTACTGATCGCACTCCAACAGGGCACGCAGTTGTCGTCCGCTATGGCTGGTGGATTGGGTAACGTGGTTCTTGGTTTCAAGCAGTTGTTCAGCGTCACCAGCATCGTCACGATCAGTTTGGTCGGTTTCATCGCTGCGGGTTTGCAGGCAATCGACTGGATGGGCATAGCGAAGACGTTGATGTACGGTTTGGCCGATGCGATGGATACTGTATCGGTTGCGGCTGCGTATCTCGGTGTGGTGCTTGCGATTGCGTTTGCACCACAAATTATCACATGGATCGGCACCACAACTGCGATGCTCATCGGTGGATTTCTCACGGCGATTAAAGCCGCGACACTCGGGATGATTGCTTTTGCGGTTGCCAACCCGTTCGGGTTCATCGTCCTTGCAATCGGTCTTGTGATTGGCGCAATGGTTTTACTCAACGATACGTTCGGTGGTGTATTCACCGATGCGATTGATTGGGTGAAAAATGCAGCTAATTTTATCATCGGTGCATTGGTCGGTGCATTTAACTCGGTCAAAGCGACGTGGAAGATGTTGCCCGCTGCGATAGGTGATTACGTCATCCAAGCAGCCAATCGGGTTCTCAAGATTGTTGAAGGTATGGTGAACGGGACGATCTCGCTCATTAACGGGATGGTCGCTAATTTGCCGTTCGGTATCGGTGAAGGTTTGCAGATAGGCGATGTATCGTTCGGTAACATCGCAAACCCACTAGCCGGAACAGCCGATGCAATCGACGGGATTGTCGACGCCGAGATGGGTAAAGCGCAGGGTGTCGATTACGTACAGGGCATGATCGAAGGGGTTCAAGGTCTCGGGTCATGGGCTGCGGGCAAGTTGCGCGAGTTTGCCGAGATGATCGGTCTCAATCCTGACGACGCGAAGAAAAAGGCTGGCACCAAAAGCGGCGCATCTGAACTCGAAAAGATCGCCAAAGCGTACCAAGACCTGATCGCTGCGACTGAAAAGCGTATTACCGCTCTCAAGACGGAAACAACCGCACTTGGCATGTCCGAGAACGCCGCGATACTTTACCGCAATCAGCAGGATTTGATCGCGCAGGCACTCGAAAAGAACATCCCGTTGACTGACAAGGTGCGCGGCAAACTCAATGAATTGGCGCAGGCTCTCACTGACGCCGAAATCGCCAAGGTGACAGCCGAAGCGACCAAAGCATTCGAGGATCAGCAGCGGGTGTTGAAGGATCATGCTGAGTTGATCGGTCTGACCGGTTTGGAACTTGAATACACTACGATCCGTCAGCAGTTGGTCAATGAGGCAGTGAGCAAAGGTAGAATCGATCTCGCCAACATGAACGATGAGATGCGCGTCCATCTTGCCCTGATCGATGAGAGGGCCAAGCTTCTTGCGCGGGATGTTCAGGCCAACAAGACCGCCGAATTTATCACAGACATGACCAAGGCGCACGAGGAAGACGTGTTTGCGCTACAGCGTGAGCGCGGTGAACTCGGTCTGACCGGTGCGGCTCTGCACGCATATCGGATAGAAACGGATATGCTGCTGTCGGCAAAACAGAATGGTATCCCTCTCGGGTCGAAGGATTTGGCACTCATCCGCCAACAGGCGATTGAGTATGCGGCGACCACCGAAGAAATCCGCAGACAACGAGAAGAAATCGAGTTCAATCGCGATACATCCAAAGGGTTCTTTCGCGATATGATAACCGGGTTGCGTGAAGGTGAAACAGTGTGGAAAGCATTTGGTAATGCGATAAATCGCGTGTTGGATAAGATATTCGATCGACTGCTCAATTCTGGTCTCGATAATTTGTTCAGTGGCGGCGGGGGCGGTGGCGGTTTCTTTGGGAAACTGCTCGGTTTCGCAGGAGCAATAGGTGGTGCCAGCAGCAGTACCGGCAGCACGGATGGCGGGGTTACTGGCGCGCTCGGCTCGATCTTCAAAAACGCACAAGGCAACGCATTCAGCTTGAACGGTATCGAACGGTTCGCTCAAGGTGGTGCGTTCACCAACGGTATCTACACCAAGCCGACATTGTTCAAATTCGCAGGTGGCGGCGCGATCGGTGAGATGGGTGAAGCGGGACCAGAAGCGGTCATGCCACTCAAGCGCGGGCCGAACGGATCACTTGGTGTCGAATTGTATCGCAACCCTGGGAGCAGCAACCAGCCCCAACCGGCGGTCGTCGAACTCAGACTGCGCGATGAGATGTTGGATGCACGCATTGTGCAGGGTTCTGTACGGGTCGTACAGGCCGCTGCCCCGTCCATGCTGAACGCAGCATCAGCGAAGACACGCCGTGATGCAGCACGGCCGATCACACCAGGTGGAGGGGTAGGTTAATGGCTCTCGTCCCATACCCTGCGAAACCGCATCATACATCCGTGTCCCTGCAACCCATGACATCTTCGCTGGTCAATACATCCAACCTGTCGAACGCACGGCAAGCGGTCGATGTCGGTTATTCGTGGTGGGCGGCTGACGTTAGCATATCGATGATGACACAGGCACATGCGCGCGAGTGGCGCTTGTTTCTCGGTCGCGTTCGCGGGCGGGTCAACAGTTTCAACATTCCGATACTTCCTTCCGATCAGCATGACGCAACCTTCACTGCCCGAGCGCAAGGGGCCGGTTCCGGTTATTCCCTTGTGACCGATGGGTGGCCGGTGTCTTCGCTGGTACTCTTGGCCGGTGATTATGTGACAGTCGGTACGCAATTGATGGTTCTGGACGCTGACGTGAACACCAACATTTCAGGTGTTGCGACGTTGCAGTTTCACTCACCTTTACGCGGTGTGGTGGCGGATAACACCGCACTCGAAACCAAGCGACCTTATCTACCGTCATATTTCCCCCAAGGTTCTCCCGCGCTCACGTTAAATGTTGCGCAATTGCAGGATGGTTTCAGCTTTTCCGCGATGGAGGCTTATTGATGATGGACCCCGCAGTCATCGCCGCACTTGGGCAGGAAGTTGTCTATGTGCAGTGGTTCGCATGGTTGGATATTGAGGGCGATCCGCTACGCTCTGTAACAGGTGTTCAGAACATTGTGTTCGGTGCCAGCGAGACCGGCGACCCTGACCTGGACGGGTTGACGTTTAATGCAATCCCGAGCGATTTAGTCGATGTCAGTGATGTGCAGCACAGCGAAGGTGGTTCACAGACTGTCACTGCGAGCCTTTCGGGTTTGCCGCTCGACGCGAGCAGTTTGCTTAATGTCGTCGGTCAAAAAACAAAATGGCGCAAGCGCGAGGCGCGGTTGTGGTTCCGGCTACTGGAACCCCTGACGTATGGTGAGGGCGGTTATCCGATTACCTTCACCCCACTGCCGATCCAACCCTATTACAGCGGGTATCTGGTCGGTTTGACGGTGGAAACCGGCGACGAGGAACAGACCATTGTTGCCAATATCGAGAACTATCAGGCGGCACTCAGTCAGGGTTCCGGCTTGACCTATCTGCACCAGAGCGAATTTGATATTGGTGACAAGAGTGCCGAACAGACCCTTGCTGCCGCCAACGGAATGCAGAAGGCGGGCGTAAATGGGGGCGGTGGCGGTGGCGGTGGCGGTGGCGGGGGTAGATTCACCGAAAGACAGGTCTTGAAATGACGCGGGTGTTACCAGATTGGGAAAATCGCCTTTCCGAGACGATTGCGGAATGGCGCGTTCGTCCTTTCCGTTGGGATCGTGACTGCGGCCGTTGGGCAGCAGCATGTGTTATTGCACAGACCGGCGAAGACCCGTTGCACGAATTGCGCGGGCAATATCGCAGCAAACGCGGCGCACTTAAACTGTTGGCGAAAAAGTCGATGAGCGAGCGCCTCGATGAGATGTTCCCGCGCATCCACCCTGCGTTGGCTCAACGCGGCGATATCGCGATGACACAGGATAATTGCCTCGGCTGCGTTCTTGGCGGTGAAGCATTATTTTACTTTGAGCAGGGGATGACAATGATCCCTCGCGCCGAATGGACCGGCGTGTGGGGAGTTGGCCGCGATGGGTAAAGTTGTCGGTAAAGTATTAAAAGTTGTAGCCATTGTCGCCGCTGTTGCTTCTGTGGTGGCGACAGCCGGTACATCCTTGGGGTTCATTGCAGCAGGTAGTTCACTGTTCGGGTTGGGCATATCCGCAGCGGCGTTCTCAGCCATAGCCGCTGGTGCCAGTTTGCTCGGCGGTATCTTGGCTGGTAAATCGAAGGCTCCACAATCGGAGACTCATCTTGGGCGTCTTTTTGCTCGCCTCGACACGCGGGCACCGCGTAAACTGGTGCTTGGCACAACCGCCATGCCCGCAGACATTCGGTATTACGAAGGCAGCGGTACGGACGAAGAATATATTGATTACATCCTTGCTGTAGCGGCGCACAAAGTCGTCTCAATAGACCAGATATGGTTCGAGGATACTCTGGTATGGACTTCCACAGGCGGCGTCCAAGGTGTATATGTCGGCTATCTTACCACCGTAACAACCCGGCTCGAGGGCACGTCAGCCAACACCATTGCGATTAACGGTGGTGCTCGGTGGGGGTCGGATGACCGCTTGACCGGGTGCGCCTATGTTCACCTGCGGGTCAAGCGCACGGGTAATACCGAGAGTACGCAATCACCGCTGGCGTCCGGTCTGCCGGGGCGTGTCACCATCATTGGTGAAGGTATGCCGCAATACGATCCGCGCTTTGACAGCACGGCGGGCGGCGTCGGCACGATGCGGGTGGCTGATCAGACCACTTGGGGTGCAAGCACGGAAAACCCGATTATTCAAGCACTCAATGCTTTGTTGGGTTGGCGAATCGCTGGCAAACTGTCCGTTGGTGGCGGTATCCCGCTCAAATATATCGACATGGAAAGCGTCATCACGGCAGCGAATATCTGCGACGAGAACGTCGCACTGGCTGGTGGGGGCACACAGAGCCGATACCGGACGGCAGGTGCGTTCTCGACCAATGACGCGCCGATGGCCATTGTTGCCGGGTTGCTTGCTGGCTGTGCCGGTGACATGTTCGATAGCGAAGGGAAATTGTCATTCCTAATTAAGACGAACACATTGGCAACTCCGGTGGTGGAGTTTGACGACCACGATATTCTGTCCACGACATCTTGGGATGCGATGGGCGGTCAGACCAATCTACCGAATATCATTTCCGGTTCATTCACTGATCCATCCAACAATTCGCTTTATCAGATGGTTCCCTACCCATCGGTTGTGCTTGCGAGCGAAGACGGGATTGAGCGAACCGAAACCATCGACTTTGCGGTTGTCGAAGACAGTGCGCGGGCACAGCGATTGGCCAAGCAAACGCTCCAGCGGATGCAATACCCTGGCTTATTCTCCGCTGACTATAATCTCAAGGGTATGGCTGCGAAGATCGGCTCGATTGTCTATCAGACGTATTCCCCGCTCGGATGGGTTCAGAAGCCGTTCCGCGTTATCAGTCAGAAGCCGAGTCGGTCGGGCCGCATTGCGCTGGTCTTGCAGGAAGAAAACGCAGCAATCTACGCATGGGCTTCTGAGGATAGTGCGGCAGTCCAGATTGCGACACCAGTGGGATTCGACCCGCTCAATACCGGCCCGATCCTGCTGGCACGGATCGCGGGTGAGACAGCCAATTGGGGGCAGGTGGCAGGCGCGCCCGCTGATCTCGCGGGTTTGGACTCGGTTGCGCGCGCCGAACTTAACGCTGCACAAGCCGCCGCTTCGACGGCCATTGCAAACGCGGCCATTGCCCAAGGTACAGCCGATGGCAAGGTAACGACCTTTTTCCAGATCACCGCTCCCATTGCAGAAGCGGTGGGCGATCTGTGGATAGACATAGACGACGGCAACAAACTCTATCGTTGGTCCGGTTCAGCATGGACAGCGGTGCAGGACGCGGGTATCGGGGCTGCTATCACTGCGGCTTCTACAGCACAGGCGACCGCTGACGGAAAGATTGTCAGCTTTTATCAGGCAACGGCTCCTATCGCTGAAAGTGTGGGGGACTTGTGGACCGATACTGATGACGATATAACATACCGCTGGTCCGGCTCGGCATGGGTGTCCATAGCCACGCTCGGTGCTACCGCCGAGGAAGCCGCGAGACTCGCTGCCACTAGACTTGCATTGGCGGGTTCGCTTCCCGCGCAATTCAATGCTGCGAATTACTGGTCAACTTTTGCGGGTGGCCCGCTGCCTACAACCAATCTGGCAGATAACGCACTCACCGAATACGCGGTAGACGCATCGGGCAGGTCCGTGGTTATAGGACCGGCCTTTTACCAGATCGGACCACTGGCTGACCTACCCATCAGCGATGGCATGGTCTATGACTTTAGCTTCGATGTCGAAGTCGTTGCTGATGGCGGAGGGACCAGTGCATGGGGTTTCATCCGCCAACTTGACGCGGGATTGGTTTACAGATCCTATCTGATTGCAGCAGGCACTGCACAGAAGAATATCCTCACCGGCCAGCGCCGCACTGTCCGGTTCCGCGTCGGTAAAAATGTGACCGGCGTAGACATCAACATCACCAATCCCTCGATTAAGTTTTTCCGAGTGCTACCATTGGTAAACAGGGTCGCGACGGGGACCGGCTCCAACACAACGGCAGTCACCCGCTTTTTCGGGATCACCGGCACTGTCGAAAGCTCCAAGCTGTCTGGGATCGAAGCGGGGGCAACCGTTGGGGCCGACCTGCTCACCAATGTCCTGAACAAGTCGCTCGCCAATCTGGATAGTACAGCCGACACGAAGCTGGACGGGGTTGAAACCCAGGCCGATGTTACCAAAGCAGCATCTGGCACACCGGAAGTTAATGTTGGCTACACCAGCGACGGGGTGATCAAGGCCAGCGAAATACCCAAGATTGTCAGTGGTTATAAGCTGACACCATCGGGCGGAACGGCCTTCGCCAGCGGGGTTACATGGACGGTAGCCATCATCAGCGGTTCATTCAGCGGCGCGGCTCCAACTATGGCGGGCACGGGTCAAGGCCAGCTTACGATCAATTCCGGGCCTGCGGTGGCAGAGGTAATTCTGGCGATAACGGCGACGTATAACGGGCGGGCCTATCCGCCTGTCACCACCAAGGTCAAACGGGTGCAGGATGCGGCGGTACCGGTACAGCCTACGGGCAGTGCGTTCGCCAGCGCGAATGTCAATCTGTCCAACAGCACCACAACTTATACTGTGGCAGGTACCTTGTTGGTCACAACAGGGGCAGGCGTCACCAGCGTCGCCCTTACCGCTGCCAATATGGGGTTATTTCCCGGGGGCACAATAAACGGCAACAAACCATGTGAAACAAAATGGCAGCGCGAAACCTCGCCGGGATCAGCAATCTGGACGGATATTGGCGTGGTCACAGTTTCCAGCCCGCATCCCAATGTGGAGAATGACCCCGAAATAGGGTTTGTCACGTACACAGGTGGTAACATCAACAACAATTTCACCGACACGGGCAGGACTGCGAGCACGACCTACTCCTACAGGCTGATGTATCGGCGGCAGAGCATCGCTGGCCCATCGTCGGGCAGCGTCACGCTTGGTGGCACCATCAGCGCGCAAGGATAAATCATGGCAGACTGGAGCATTCTACAGCACCCCGACACCACCGAGAAGTGCATCACTAAATCGCCTGATGACTACAAGGGCTGGACGTTGCTTGGCACCTCGAAAAAGGAGCCGGGTGACTTCGAGGAATGGGACGATACCACCAGGAAATTCAAACTGGGCACCGCGCTCAAAGCCAAGGCCGAGCGTTGCCGGATGGCGCGAGACTGTGAAGGGATGCTCGATATGATCGAGGCTCTTGAAGCGCGTATCAGTATTTTAGAAGGGAAGTAAAATGACCCTGACCGACAAAACCCGACGCATCCAGGTGATCGTCGGTATCACACCGGACGGCGTGTACGGCCCGCAGACCGCCGATGCGATCCTTGCGCGCATTGCCCCGTCAACCAGCCAACCGATCGACGACGTGACCAAGCCGACTGCTCGGATCATGTTGGAGATTATCGAACACGAAGCGATAATCTGTGAAGCGTACAAAGACAGCGTAGGTGTCTGGACGTGGGGGGTGGGCGTCACATCCGCATCAGGCCATGATGTCGCTCGCTACAAAGACAACCCGACCACCATTGAACGGTGTCTGGAGGTCTATGAGTGGCTGGTGCGCGTGAAATACCTGCCCGCAGTGCTAAGAGCCTTCAAAGGCCACACCCTGTCCGAATCGCAACTCGGTGCTGCATTGTCGTTCCATTGGAACACAGGTGCGATCAGCAGCGCGTCATGGGTCAAGTCGTTCAAGGCGGGCAAGATCGATCAGGCGCGCAAAGAGTTCATGAACTGGTCCACACCGCGCGAGATCATCGGTCGGCGCAAAGCGGAGCGCAACCTGTTTTTCGACGGGGTGTGGTCGACCGATGGGATGGTCACAGTGTATCAGCACGTCCGCAAGCCATCCTATACACCAGACTGGACAAGTGCGCGACAAGTGGATATTCGTGACGCTCTCGCTAAGGTGTTATCATGAGCAGAAAAGACATCCCTCGCGCTGCAATCGCAATCGCTTTGATCGGTTTGTTCGGGTATGCGTATTTGCAGAACCCGAGCGATCAGTTGCTGGTCGGTGCGCTCATCACCATGACAGGCACAGCGGTCAACTGGTGGCTGGGCAGCAGCAAGGGTAGTTCGGACAAGTCGGAACAGATGGAACGGCAGGCGACAGGGCAACCCAACGATCCAGTCCACACCATAGAGGACGACACACGATGACATTCCTATTCGGCTACGCCGCTAAACTGGTCGGTGCCAAATTCGCCAAACCTTTGACATGGTCCGTGCTGGCCCTGCTGCTCGTCGGCGGTATTTTCCTGCTCGGTCGTTGTAGCAAGGATAATTATGAGGATGAGTACCGAGCGCAGATCGAGCAGACCAATCTCAGCAGTGATGCGGCTTCTGACGCTGCGGAGAGCGCGATCAAAATTCTTGACGGTCGAGTTGCAACCGAAGATGCAATCGATCAGATCGTCTCGCAGACAATAACACAAATCGACACCGCTGCGAACTCCGATGCCGTCCGTGCGGCCGTCATGGTCGGTGTGTGTGGAACCACGGAGCATCGGAACGATCCGGCGTGTATGCCGACTGCGGAGAATAGACAATGAGACTGCTCACATGCGCCGTGCTGGCATTTTCGCTCACCGGTTGCGGTATTATCAGCCGACCGGTCGTATCGACCCCACCAGCGCGTTGCGCTTCACTGGTGCCGGATAGTTGGGCCGGTGGTGTCGAGGCGGCTCCTGTGCCCGCTACGGCAGACCTGAGCCTGTTGGACCAGGTAAAGGCTTGGGCCGGTGCCTACGTCGCGCAGGGTGGTCAACTCGCAAAGGCCAACGGCCGCACGGCAGATACGATCGAGATCGTGTCGAAGTGTGAGGATTTGGTCAATGCGTCTCGGGCGGACCGTCAGTAACGAGCGACTAACCACACTATCGTTGTGTCGGTGATTCGCAACATAAATCATATTACGCTTTGCGATGCAACTTTTGAGTTATATTATCACCAACTTAGATGCTTCTGCGATGTAATATGAGTAATCTACGTCACACCAATTGAACGTCGATGCGTCGTTGCATTCGCGCACCAAGCGTCCCGCTTGTATCATCGTGCGTCGTTCGGTATATTTGCTGCGGTTCTTCGTGCAGACCGCTTCGGACCAACCCCCACCTGTCTCGGTCATGACCCGCTCATATTCCGCCTTGGTCACACCGTTGGCCCGCTTCCATTGTCCGATCACGCCACCCGCTACAGGTGGGCTGATCTTGACCAGTTGCTCCCCGGCTGTCGAGACGTAATAGCGTGTCACACGCTGGACCTCACGGTTGCCCAGAACCAGCTTGTCAGCGCGGTTCACCTTTGCTCTGAGCATGAAGTCGAACGGGTCTGTGTGCGCCCTGATATACGTCTCGATCGGCACGTTGTGAACCATAGCGACCACAGCAGCGCGGGTGGAGATGATGTTACTGTGGTCGCGATGCCAACCAGGAGGGGACGCGCCGCCGATGCTACCCGCGTAATCGAGCGGATCGGGGTGCCAGTACGCACCTTTCAGTTTCAGTTTAGCCATCAATCCTGCGCTTCAACAAGCGACTGTATCGTGCTGTCATAGACGGACAATGCGAGTGTTTCTTGAAAGTCGTGATGGTGCGATACACCGCATATCTTCATCACATCCTGTCCGGTCAAACTACCCACACCCCGAATACCGCTGTTGAAATCGCTGACGGCTAATTCGTTGGCGCGACGTAGAAACGTCATCATGTGGTCGCGTGGGGTGTGTACTAGATCAATGATTGTCATTCTGCATACTCCGAAATATAGTTGTTTACGTCCCTGATCCACATTCTGCTGTAATGTGCGCTTTCCAGTTTCAGGTATGTGTATTCTTCCCACCGCTTTTCGATTTCTTTCGCTGCGTCGAGATGATCGCGGTGGATGCGATACGTGATCCCATCGGTGTTGACTTGGATCAGCGATATTGTCGGCACGGCTAACAGCCACTCAACCAGCATACAAATCAGCAATTGCCCGTTAATCGGCATGGACAGGAAATAGGCCAGATCGAAGAACGCGGAATACTTGTTGCCGCTCTTACCCCATGCGCCGTTGCTCGCCAGTTTGAACAGAGCGTTCAATGGGGTGCCTTTGGCGTGTGTGGCGCGCTCGGCGGGCAGTTTGGCGTATTCAGTGATAAAGCGTGGCCCGAGATGTTCCGGCGCGAGTTGGTTCACGTTGGACAGGCTCGGATACAGCGCGGCAACATCGATGTCCCGAATGAGCCATTCATCGTCCGCAATGAGCCGTTGCGGTGGGACCGATGCGTGCATTCCGCCCGTGCCGAAATGGAACTCCAATCCGCCGACATGCGCCGTGACCTTGATTACCCCCTTGGTGACGATCTCTGCCTCTGGATCGTCCATGTCGTCAGGTGTCAGCACTTGGTCGAGCATAAAGCCATGGACGCGCTGGAATTCAGGGTTCTCGAAGCGCACGTAAGGGAATATGATGTCACGCAGAGCAATCTTCGTGCGTATGGTCTGGCGGCGCACCTTGTGACCACTTGACCGGTCATAGCAGAGATTGTCACCAAGACGCTGTTCGAGCATCTTTTCACCAATCTTCGTATCGTTCCAGTTTAGACATTCGATCCCGAATTGCGGAACCAGTGTGAGCCGGAACTTGATCGCGTCCAGACTGAAAAAGGCAAACCGTTTCGTTTCCTTCACATCGTGCTTGTTGTACGGGATCAGTTCACCGTCGACTTCCTCGAACGTAACAGGTCGATCAAACGGTATGGACGATTCGACTACAGACTCAGCGCGCATCGCGAATTGCAATGCTTTGAGGCTGGTGGATTTCGCATGGTTGTCGAAATGGTGAATCTTGAAAAGATCGATCTGCGGTGCGAACCGATCACGCGGCCATATCTGATGCGCCCACCGGTCGTCACCGTAACCGGACGTGATGATCGACTGTGACTTGGCGTGCAGTTCCTGATATGTGGCGTGTGGGTTCAACATGAACATGTGCAGCAGCGCGTAGTCGTATCCTTCGTTGTTGAAGCCGATCATGGGGATGCTATTCTGCTGGCACCAAATGAGCCATTGCAGCAGGTGCTGCCGGTCGTCCCGAAACTCGCTGATCTCCCACACTGTCGGCGGCGCGTCACCAAACAGCGGTTCGGCACACAAGGTGAATATGTTGCTCAGGCACTCATTATCGTAAACGATCGCTTGGGACAGGTCTGGTGCGGGTGTCACAGTTCACCACACCCCGGCCCGACCTGTCCAGGGTTGTCAGGATCGGTGAAGTCTTTCCAGTGGACCCATCCTTTCGGGCAGGCGAAACCCCACTCGCGCATTTCATCAGGTGTCGCGTAATCCGGTTTCATATTCACCACCTAATACAATCGTTCAAATCAGCCGAGTAGTGGCAGGCGGGCCAGATACAATCCGGCCCGCACGGCACATCCTTTCAGCGGGGCGGCGGCGCGCCCGGCATACCAGCACCCGCGACAAACCCCACAGCAGGTGGTGGAAGTGGCGCACCGGCCTGTGGGACAGGATGAGCACCACCGTCCCAATTACCGTTCAGGAACCACTGCTCGGTCCCGTTGCCGTTGTCATGCACATGCGTCGGATCAGTCGGCCGCTGTGGCCCTGTGGGCACTGCTGGTGGTGCAGGCGGGGCAGGCGGGGCAGGTGGTGGTGCATTTCCCGGTGTCTGACCCGGCATAGGCGCACCGCTTGCGACAGGTGTAGCACTCGCGCCGGGCGGTAATGGTGGTGGGCCACTGCCGAACGCCTGATTTGGATCAGTCTGACGGATCGACACGATTTCCTCACCGTAACCGACAAAGGCGATCTGGTTCGGATTGACATAGATACCAGGGGTATGCTGCGGATTGGTCGGCTTGTTCACCTTGAACGTGACTTCCGGTTGCACATAATCACCACATTTCACTTCACTGGCGTCCATCTGCTGCCACTGCGAACCGTTCCACCGCAGCATACGCGGTGGTTCGACCATTGTGGAGATCGCCAGCACGACACAACCGGCATAACCTTCACGTTCGCTGTAAAGTTTACCGTTCTTGTCGACTTCGGTGCTTTGGATCATCTTCCACGAGAAGTTGCCCGGTACGTTCTGGAACAGTTTGGACGCTTCGGCGTGCATGTGCGGCCACACTTGAGAGTTGAACGAGTCGGTTGGGATCGCAATACCAAAACTGGTTTCCTGCATCTGCTGACCGGCCTTGTCCAGTTTCGCATTGCCGTGGTTGTCAGTCGCAGGCTTGGGTTTACCGGGATGACCCCAAACGATCCGGCCTACCGGCAACGTGATGGTCGTGCCATAATCATTGTCATAGCCGATTGCGGTGTGGTGGGTAGTTGTGAGTAGTGTGTTACGCATTGTTCTGCTCCTGTTTAATCTGTTGGTACACCAAACGCAGCACGGCCTGCTGCATCGGCGTCAATTCGTTTCAGTTTCGGATCGAGCAACGGCTTGTCCGTCAGAGCCGCTACTGCCTGTTTCGATACACCCATTCGTTCAGCGGCTGCGGGTGTCACCACCCCATCGACAGAAAGGTCCATTCCTGTTGCCAGCGATAATACCTTGCCGGTCAGACCAGGTTTCCACTTACGGTGCCCATGCCGCCGCTCCAGCGCCCATCCGGTGAACGTCTCACCATTCTTGATGCGGTGCGATATAAGTTCTTCCAACGCGCTTGTGCGGTTCTTGATCGTGTCGGCCGCGAGTCGCGCCGTGTAAAGTTGGTGGGTTAGCACGTCTTTCGGTAAGTCGTCCACAAACGCTTCGGTGCATACGTCGATCGCATTCATCTCAGCGGTTCGAGCGGCAGGACATATAGCGAGAGCATGGCACTTGGCGCACCACTCGATACCCGTCACAAGTTCCTCGACTGGATTGGATAGCCGGTGGTCGATTTGGTGGTAGAAACCCATCAGTTCCTCATAATTACACCACCACTCACGTAGCGGGCCGTCTGCATGGAACGGACGGGGTTGGTGGATGCGCAGGATGATACGATCCGGCACAGTCTCGTTGCGGATAACCCAACCGATCGCATGGGACAGCAGCGTCCAGTTCATGCGCGGCTCGACAATCCGCCAACCCGATTTGTAATCGTCGATGGTCAGGGTGGACTGTAGCGTGCCGGTTTGACCACCGTTCGGGTCTTCTGTCGCCTGTGCCTCACGATACACCAGATGATCCGCACGACCCTTCACTTCCCAATTCTGACCAGCGTAACCAGTCTCGATCTCCATCTGCCCGCAATCGAGCGCACTGACATAGGTGCTGACCGCTTCAATCATTTCGTCCGTAATGACATATCCGTTGGGTGCCTGTGCGCCTGGACCGACTGGTTGACCCGCGAACATCTGCTCGGCCAACCAATGCTCAGCGTTGCCTTGATCGCGTGCCTCACGGTTGCTGTCATGCGGCACGGCGCGCGGCATGTCGAGCGAGCCGAAGCAGTGCATAACACGCGAAAGTTCGGTAGCAGTTACGGTAGTCATCACCCCATCCCCAACGCGGATTTGTACGTGTCCAACACCATTTCCATCTCGGCGCGGTCGTCGGGTTTCATCCGTCTGAGTCGCACAATCTGCGTGATGATTTTCGGATCGTAACCAACCGCTTTCGCTTCGCCCTTCACGTCCCGAATATCGTCTGCGATACCTTTCTTTTCTTCCTCCAGACGCTCGATCCGTTCGATCAACATCCGCAGGCGGTCGTCGGACGCGGTGTCATGGCCCGCAGCGCGCGGTTCCATCAGACCATGTTCGATCAGTTGTGTGTCGGACCAACCCGCTGCTCGATACTCATCGTAAGAGGTCGCACCCGCCGCATCGGTCATCACTTTTGTTGGTTCAGTCACTGTCGTTGCTCCGGTTAAAAAGATGCACCACGTTTATCCTCGCAGCGGTGCCCCACGGTTGAGTAACGGTCGAGTGGAAGGGGGCCGACCGTCACCGGATTACCAGCGGTTGTCAGCGCGCAGTTGCGCTACGACAACACCGATTTTTTCGGGTTGGACGGCGAGATCGGTGATCGAATTGATCCCCTGACCCTGACACAGACCGACCAGATATTCCTTATTGATCTGACCTTCTCCCTCACCGAGTTTCGGACCGATCTGTGACATCAGCGATGCGAAGTCCATTTCCTCTGCTGGCTCTGGCGTTACTGGTGTAGGTGCTGCGGAGGCGGGCACAGGCAACGGCGGGGGCGGTGCGACCGGCATGGTCGGCGCGCTCACAGGTGGCATCGGTGGGGGCGGTGCGCTCACAGGTGGCATCGGTGTGCCGCTGCTCAGGCTGGCGCGCAACTCACGCTCGATGTCGTCACGGGACGGGCCAGTCGGGCCACCACGGCGCTTGTTCCACGTACCGTCCTTGCCCTTTTTCTTGCTGCTGCTGTGAATACGATCATCCCACGGCAGACCAACCGAATCGACACCAGTGCCATCGCTGTCGTCACCGTCTTCATCCTCCGAATCGGTCGAAGTCGGCGCGGTGGGCGGGGTAGGGGCATTCGGCATCGGAACAACCGAACTCGGCGCGGACGGCGGGGGCGTCGGTGCCTGTGTACCAGTGCCAGTGGGTGTGGAAGGGGCGTTTCCCGTTTGCCCACTACCAGCAGTGGCTTCTTCAAACGCCTGCATTGCAGCGATCAGTGCCGCAATCGATCCAGTTAGTGTAAGAGTATGTTTCATGTGATTCGCTCCGTTGTGTGATAAGGTTGTTACGCTGAATAGGGGTTGACGTAAAGCGAAAAACCTTCCACCTGTCAAGTCGTCATTCAGTGGAGCCACCAGACTATGAAAATTCCATGCGACGTTATAGCGCGACTGTCCCGTCTTTTACCGGACGAACCATCTGATGATCCGATCAATTGTTTCCGTTTCGACTACGGTATGGTGCTTGCCACCAATCGTCATCTTCTCGCGGTGGAAAAGGTCGCACCGTTCGATGGGGTCTTTTACATTCGCGCCGAACCGACCCTGATTGAACAGTGTCGCACCGAAGCACAATGGTCCAGTGTGATCGAATTCACACCCGTTCCGGCGCTCAAATACACAACGGCGATGACCAGCATGGGGTGGAAGTGTTCGGATAATCTTGGCGTATGGCCGACCGAACGGACCGACTATGACGATTGGCGTGAAAAGATACTGAACCCCTGTATCGATCCGCTGACGGAAAGCCGTGGTGCGATGGTGACAAGCATGGACGAATTGGCGCGGCTGGCACACAGCAGCCCGTCCGGTCAGATCGTGTTGGAACAATACGCCGATCCACAGCGACGACCCACTGTGGTCCGTGATATTGATTCGCACGATTGGGTCGGGTTCTTCCTCGCACGGATCACCGATGGCCGTCAGCACACCGATGCAGTCGTGCCGGGGTGGTGCAGATGAAAATGGATAAGGTCGCAAGCAGCGGCAACGATGAGTTCTATACACCACCTTACGCGATCGAACCGCTTCTGCCGTTCGTTCCGAAAAGCAAGGTCGTATGGTGCCCGTTCGACACTGAACGCAGCCATATCCCGCGAATGATCCGTGAAAACGGCAACGTCTGTATCGCGACACATCTGGAAATCGGCTTTGATTTCTTCGAGACTTCATGTTTGGGCGAAGTCATCATATCGAACCCACCCTACAGCATGAAGAACGAAGTGTTCGAGATGCTTTTCAATCTTCGTCGCCCGTTCGCCATGCTCGTCGGTATCGCAGGGTTGTTTGAAAGTAAGCGGCGCTTTCGTATGTTTCGCGATAACCAGTTTGAAATGATGTATTTCAACAAACGCATATCTTATTTCAAGTCGTATGATGACCAAAAACCCGCCCTAAACCCACCGTTTTCATCTGCATGGGTTTGTTCTGGTCTATTGCCGGAATCGAATCTGTTCGTCGAGGTATCCAAGTGACCCCCCAATTCTGCAAGATGAAGCACCAACCACCACACTCATACGGCGACTGTCTGCGCGCGTGCGTTGCGACCGTTATGGACTTTGAGCCTGATTTCGTTCCGCATTTTGCGGACAAAGGTGTGAGCGGTGAGCAAGCACTGGCTGATGTACGCAAATGGTTCGGGCAGCGCGGTCTGACTGTTGCCTGTTTTGCCTTCCCAGGGTCCGAATCATTGTCGGACTTGCTGGATTTCATGGAACAGATGAACCCGACCGTCACATATCTGCTGTTTGGCAGCACGACAACCGATGGCCCGAGCGATCACGTTAACGTGTGCAAGGGCGGTAAGATCATCCACGACCCGTCATGGGTGCCAAACTCGATCAAGGCACCCAGCAGCGACGGAATATGGCAAATTTGGGTGATTGCACGGTTATGACGGTCCTGATCGGCTGCGAATATTCCGCCACAGTGCGAGATGTGTTCCGGGCGATCGGGATCGAAGCATGGTCCTGCGATCTGAAACCGTGCGACCGTGATCCGCGCTGGCACATGCAGTGCGATGTTCGCGCGGCGATACGCTGCCGCCAATGGTCGCTTATCATTCTGCATATCGAATGCACCGCTATGGCCGATCAGTGGGGTTGCCTGCTGTGACCGACATAGTCCAGACCCTCATCATGCAATGCCTGCTCCTGTCCGTCTGCTCCGTCCGGTCCATTCGGCTCGGTCGGTGGAAATCGTTGCGGACGACTGATCGGGCGGTGGTCGTACTGACCGGTGCAAATGCTGTGTTCCTGGTGGGTTTGATCGTAACATGAGCGCACCTATCGTACTCAGACCAGACCAGGCGAAACTTAAAGCAGGCGTTTACGACGCATGGCAGAACGGTGCGCGTAACGTGCTTGCTATTGCTCCAACAGGGTCCGGGAAAACCGTGTTGTCCACAGACATCATTCTCGACGGTCATCAACAGGGTATGACCGAAGTAATAATGGCGCATCGTAATGAACTGGTTGGTCAGATGTCGATCGCCGTCGCAGAACGCGGCATACATCACCGTATCATCGGCAACAGCAAAACAGTCGCTGCGATCATACAGGAGCATCGACAAGAGTTCGGACGGTCATTCATCAACCCCGACGCACGCTGTGCAGTCGGGTCGGTGCAGACCATAATCAGCCGCGCAGATCAAATACGGCAGTGGGCGCAACAGGTAAACCGCTGGACGCTAGATGAATCTCATCACGCCATCGGCAATGAACATACAGAACCGAACATGTGGGGTAAGGCGATCAACCTATTCCCCAACGCATACGGGCTTGGCGTAACAGCCTGTCCATCGCGAGCGGACGGCCAAGGTCTAGGGGCAGACGCAGACGGGCCATTTCATGCGATGGTTCTCGGTCCGAATATGCGCGAACTGATCGATATTGGTGCGCTGTCCGAATATGAGGTCATTCTTCCGACGACTGACTATAGCATTGGCGACGATGCGATCACCCCGAAGGGCGACTATAGCCCAAAGAAAATGCGCGAGGCGTCCAAGCGGTCGCATATCGTCAGTGATGCCGTAACCGAGTATCGTCGCTGGATACCAGGCAAACGCGCAATCTGTTTCGCCACGGACGTTGAGACCGCAAACGACATTGCGCGCCAGTTCAACGAAGCGGGTATATCTGCTGCGTCGGTCAGTGCGAAGACTGACAGCGGTGTACGCCGTGATATGATTAAGCGTTTCAAAGATGGGCGCTTGCTTGTTCTGGTCAATGTTGATCTGTTCGATGAAGGGTTCAATGTACCGGGTTGCGACGCAGTTATTATGGCACGTCCGACCGCATCACTAAATAAATATTTACAAATGTTCGGGCGTGCATTGCGTGTGTCGTTCGGCAAGACGCATGGCACGATTATCGATCTGGTCAGCAATGTTATCCGTCACAGGCTTCCCGACAAGCAGCACATCTGGACGCTCGATCGGCGCGACAAGCGTGCCAAGCGCGCACCGGACCCCGACGACATCGAACTGACTGCCTGCCGCGAGTGCAGCCGTCCATATGAACGCTGCTATGCCGTTTGCCCGTATTGCGGCCACGAACCGCTCACACAGCCTGTGGCGCGCTCGATCGACCAGGTGGACGGCGATCTGATGCTGCTCGACCGTGAGGCGCTGGCACGGCTCCGTGCGAGCATGGAACTGGAGACACCGACCAACATGGCCACACGGGTCGCGATCGCAGCGGGTGAGATGGCTGGCAAGGGCGCATTGAATCGGCAGTTTGCGAGGATTGAGGCACAGGATCGGCTACGCGACACGATCGAACAGTGGGCAGGTGTGCGGCGCGCTATGGGTGAGGACGACCGTGTGATACAGCGGCGGTTCTACCTATCACTCGGTGTGGACGTGCTGACAGCAATGTCGGGCAAGCGTGCCGAGATGGAGAGTTTGAGTAAGACAGTGGAGTCATGGTATGCTTGAATCAGCAGTACAATCGCACACCCGCCTCGAATTGGCCCGCAGCGGCGCGCTCGTATGGCGCAATAATGTGGGAGCGTGCGAAGACCAGTCCGGTCGGATCATCCGCTACGGTCTGTGCAATGAGTCATCTCAGATGAACCGGTCACTTGCCAGCAGCGATCTCATCGGGATCGTGCCGGTGGTGATCCAACCGCACCATGTGGGCCGCACGCTTGGGGTGTTCACCGCTCTCGAGTGTAAGCACTCCGACTGGCACCTGACACCCGGCGACAAGCGCGCCCAGGCACAATTGCGCTTCATCGAATTGGTCAAATCAGTCGGCGGGATCGGCGGGTTTGTGTCAGACCCGTCTCAGGTGGCCTCACTGCTCCCTTGACACATTGTAAGGTTTCAGGGCAAGGAAACGACATGGACGATCTTGATCGCAAGATACAGGGTGTAATGCCCCGCTACGGCACAGCGTGTGACCAATGCGAGACCGACCGAATTGATCTGAAAGCAGCCCGTCAGCGCGTTGCGGAGTTTATGATATGAGCAATATGCACGGCGACCGGTCCAAATCAAACATCGTTCGAACAGCCATTGCGCTGTGGCACGAAGGCGGCGAACGTGCTGTGTCGGCCCGTGCGATCGGCAAGCGGATCGGTCTGACCCATGCCGGTGTGATATACCACTTCGACAACATCGCGAACCTGATGAACGCTGTGAAGCGTGAGGCGATTGAAAGCGGGGACGTGCATATCATCCCCGCCCTCATTGTCAGCGGTGATCCGCTGGTGGCACACTGGTCCACAGCGGACCGTCAGCGGTGGTTGGCTGCTTCGGCCTGAGCCACACGGGCACTGAATTCATCTACTGTCTCAAACATGTGTACCCCGCCTTCGCACTCGATTGCCGGTTGGATACCGCGAGCCTCAATTCGTTCGATGTAGAACTTTGAGTCTGGATCAGCGGCAATCATACCGCGAATACGATCGTTGGCGATCTTGAAAGCATCATCAAAACTCTCACCCCTGATAAACTGCGAACCACTGATGCGTGTTTCACCGTCGCGATACCGTGCGAACTTTACCAAATAATCCATATCACTCTCCGTTGCTTCGTTGCGAATCATCTAATGACACACATGTAACACGGATGCAAGCGAATTATATCAATTGACCCCTGTGCAATAGGATACCCGTCACACAATAACACATACCATGTGTCAACCCGCTCGGTGCGAAACACCGGTGGGTGAAACAAATCAGCGGACACGGATGCGATTGGCCAGTTCGCGGCGACTGACACTGGATGACTGACGCAACACACTTTCGATCAAGTCCCATTCGTCATCGGTGAAAGACAGAACACGCGAACCGACCTGTGTGACCTCGGACCACCCGTTACCTTCGACGACCGGCACTTCCGATCCGCAGAGTTGCCAATACCCGGTTGCGTATTCGGCAATCTGCCAACCGTCCTGATCGGGGCAGTTGATCCAGTAATATCCGTCAGGTCGTTGCATGTGGGTCATCTTCCGACACATCCCAACGCAAACCGCATGAACAAGCGTATTCGTCCTGCTGGACGGTACGGATGTGGAACTGCGGGAATGACGTCTGCTTGAACCGCAACGGATCGCCCATCTCGGACGGGTGCGGCCCCAACCGGGTTGCTTCCTCCATGTCCTGTAATGCGTTCAGCACCTGCATGGCCGCGATTTCATTAACCGCCTGTGCCATCCATTGCCCGTTGTCGAGGATGATGCAGACGGACCGTGTGTAGCGGCTCATAATGCGACCTCGGGCGCAAGCGGCGCATTTTCACGCAACGCTTGGAGCATTTCGATCAGTTCGTCGGGGTTGGCTGCGATCTGATCGGCTAGTTGCTTGGCGCTTGTCTCGCTGATCGCATCGATCCGTGCGAGCCAAATTGCCAGGTCGGCACGATGTGCTGCAAACACATCCTCATGTATTTTACCCGACATGTCTTTGTACGCCTTGATAGTCTGTACCATTGCTGTTCTCCTAAACTGCCTGTGGGCCTAATTCTGCGAGGATTTCGCGCCACAGTATCTGACAATATGATTTACTCATGCCGACATCTGATGCAGACGATACGACCGTTCCGCCGTTCGCCACATGGTCTGCCAGCACCAACTTGTGTTCAGCCCGTTCCGCAGCGTCGGGTTTGTGATGCCTCGGTCGTAATTGAAATGCTTCCGGCTCATGGATTGGTGCGCCAGTATATCCGAAGCGTTCTGCACCAACCTGTGTCAGACCGATCATGTTGCGACGGGTGCCGCCAACCGGAATGATGCGTGTTATCTCACGATCCCTGAGCATTTGCAGGATAATCGACCGGCAATGGGTGTAAGATTTGGTCCACGCTGGCCCCCTGCTCAGGTCTTTTGCAATCATCTGCCGTATACTTGCGTTACGGTCTGTCATTCTAGTAACTCGCGCCGCAACGCAGCAACGTCCATGCTCATACCAGCGTATGCTTCGATACGGTGTATCTGCCCGCGCCGGGTTAATGTAATCCGCAGTTTCGGCCCGTCCTGGTCGATGTTGACCAAGGCAGCGCGTGTCAGCACAACCATTTCGAGCGCGTCGACTTGCTGTTGCAGATCGTCCGCTGCGACATCAACCCGTTGGGACGCGGCACTGATCGCTGCCAACCGACCCGCTTCGGCCCGTTCGTAGCGGCGTTTCCAGTATTCAGGGCTGCGGGTCATTTGTCGTTAAACTCCGTTGCAAGACATTCGGCAGTGAACCGATTAATTAGCTGTTGCCGTTCAGTCTTGGTGAATCGAACACCCGTGAGCGGTTGTGCGTAGGTAACAATCACACGTTCCCGTATGATCGGGACTAATGCGTTGGCCGCTGGTGATCCGTCGTCGATTCGGCGTAGTAAATCGAATATCTTGTCGATCGACACACCTTTCTCACGCGCTTCAATTGTCGCCACACCTAGATCGGCAAATGTGTAGCAGAGAGTTTCCTGCTGCTGCGGTGTCAGGAGCGATGCGGCTGCTGCGAGTATCAGGGGATATGTCATTCTGACACCCTCATTTCCATAGCGGCACAAACTGCCCGAGCCTGACAGATCGCGTCATCCAGCGCGTGATGCGGGATACCGAGCGGGCCAGGGTGCTGTTTGAGCCATGCGGTGTGATCCTCGATCCCCGCCATGTCGAAGCAGGTGCGGGTGTCGCGGGGTGCGCGGTAGTGCCACGGGACGGGCAGACCGACCGCTTTGTACGCTGCGGCGAGCCACGGGCCGTCTGTGGCCGCTCCGTGCGACCAGAGGCGGATGCAGTCGGTCTCAGCGAGGATCACTTCGTAATTAAACAGTCCGCCAAGCCAACTGTCGAACCGCCCCAACGCCTCACGCAGGTCCACAGGACCCGCAAATGCAGCCTGTGCCTCATCGGACTGCTCGGACCACCACTGGACGGTGCGGGGGTCGCGGGTCAGTGAGTATTTGCGTGCCCAACCCTTCTCATCTGGAAAAAACCTGTGCTTGTGGACGCCGTTACCATGATAGCCTTTCGGGTTGTCCGTGGCGATGTAGAATTGATCGATATCGCTGACTGTGCCAGCCACAGGATCGAAAACACACGCACCAATGGAACGTAGGTCACGTCCTGGGTCGGTGCCCCAAGTCTCTAAATCTAGCATGATGTCTATTGCCATTTATGTTCTCCGTTGCTGAAATCGACCTACTCACACCACCCGAGTCGGGTCAAGGGGAAAATTGTGGAAGAATGGGGTTGCCACAGTGTCAGTCGTTGGTTACTGGTTTGATTATGACGGACGGGAACCCCAAGGCTCTGCTTAACAGCAGCGAGACAGCCAAAGCACTAGGTGTAGATCGAAAAACCCTACGGAAGTGGGTGCGAGATGGCGTGTGCCCTGTCGCACCGCTGCCGTCCATCGAACCGCCTGTGTGGCGTCGTGCCGATGTGGAATTGTTTGTGGGGTGTGAGTGATGACCGCTCTCTCCTACGATCTCGCCGCTGCATACGTGTCTGCGCTTGGGTGCGACCCTGCAACTACACCGCTCGACCTGCGCGCACTTCACGACACGGACAAGGCGTTACCCGGTCACGCACGTCGCGATTCGCTCAATGCCCTGTGGCAGTGGATCGAAGCGATGAATGTTGCTGGTTACGGTATATTTGTGACACCCGCTGCAATGGATGGTGTGGACCGGAAACTGGAAAACGTGCAGACTATCCGCGCGCACTACATCGACATAGACGGCATCGACGCCGAGCAGCAGTATAATGCAGCGGCTGCATCCAACCCCCCACCGACCTTCGCTGTGATCTCCAGCCCCGGCAAATGGCACTGCTATTGGGTCGTCCAGCACTATCCCGCCGACGTGTCTCGGTTCGAGCAGATGCAGCGCAAACTGCGACAGACGTTCAACAGCGATCGGGCTGTGATCGATGCGGCGCGCGTGATGCGCCTACCGGGCACCCTCCATCTCAAGAACCCGACACAACCACATCTCGTGACGTGTCATGCGCTCGGTGGCTGGGGTCAACCTCTCACAGTCGAACAACTCGAATCGACCTACGCGCATGTGCAGGTGATCGACGGGTCTGGCGAACGGCATGATCTTGGTGATCCTGAACTCGCAGCACCATCGCTGTCGTGGCTCAATCGTGCGCTCGAACTGGTTGATCCAAACGATCTGGATCGCGGGGAATGGATCGCCCTGACCGCTGCTGTGAAGCAGGCTGGTTGGACATTGGTGGATGACAGCACGTTGTTCGTGATATGGTCCAATTGGTGCGCCCGATATGAACACAATGACGCAGGTGAAAATCACAAGCAATGGCACTCAATCCGCAACAGTCAACTTGGCTGGCAGTCGCTGCTTAATCGCGTCCCATCACTCAAAGCGGCCATGTCGTTCGGTGAGACCGGACCTGCTGTACCGTCTCTGCCGGGTGCGCCGCCCATGCCAGAACCTGCACCACTCGATTGCAGCGGTGAATTCCTTACGCATCTCGAATGTGCTGAATGGTTCAAAGGCTGCGTCTTTGTCGGTTCATTTGGTAAGATAATGATACCGAACGGCAAACTATATGGCGCGACACAATTCAACGGTTGCGAATACGCCGGTAAGAAATTCATCATAACCAGCGATGGTAAATCGACCGACGAAGCATGGAAAGCGGCACTTCGCAGCACGTTGTGGCGCATACCAAAGGTGGACCATTTACGGTTCTTGCCCGAACGTGCCCCGTCCGAAATCGTTACGGACGTGTTAGGTCGGCGCGGTGTCAATATATACGTCCGGCCTGAAATCTCAATGACGGAGGGCGACGTATCACCGTTCCTCAATCATATCGCAGCGATTATTCCCGACGAAGGCGATAGGAAAATCCTGTTCGAATGGATGGCGCATGTGGTCAAGTTCCCCGGCTTCAAGATACCTTGGGCACCTGTGATCCAGTCGGTCGAAGGGATCGGCAAGGGTGTCATCAAAATTGCCATGACACACGCAATCGGCCAACCTTACGTCCATTTCCCTGACGCACAGCAACTTGGCGACAGCGGTGGTAAATTCAACGCATGGATGCGCAACAAGGTGTTCATCCTGGCCGACGAGATCAAGGTCGATGAAAAGCGTCATTTGGTCGAAGTCCTCAAGCCGCTCATCAGTGAGGAACTGATCGAAATCCAAGGTAAAGGCAGCGATCAGGAGATGGAAGACAACCCCTGCTGTTGGGCATTTTTCACCAACTACAAGGACGCGGTGCCTGTGTCCCGCAACGGTCGGCGGTATGCCATTTTCTACAGCCCGATCCAGACTGAGGACGATCTGTTCGCTCGCGGCATGGACGACAAGTATTTCAAGGCATTGTTCGAGTGGCTCAAGGCGGACGGCAAGGAACACATCGCACACTGGTTGTACAATTACCCGATTGAACGTGGTGCCCTGCCGATGCGCGCGCCGCGCACAACCAGTTGGGCCGAAGCAGTCAAGATCGGTCGCTCACCTATCGAACGGTCCATCACCGAAGCGGTTGAGTCGGGCGCACCTGGTTTTGCCGGTGGATGGGTGTCAGAGATCGCAGTCCACAACAGACTGCGTGAGACCGGTGCGACCAAGGGTCAGGTGCCACCACACGTCGTGGCGGGTATCCTGACCGGCATGGGATACCACGAGAGCGGTCGCCAGGTGCGTCCGTACCTGCAAGAGGACAAGGATCGCATGGGCGTGCTGTATTATCGGAATGATCCTGCGGGGGTAAGCCCGCCTAACGCGGCCGATCCGGTCGGCTATGGCGCTGCACAGGGGTATGAGTGAGATGCTGGCGATAGTCGTCACAGATGATCGATCTGCACGCACCGGACTACGGTGTGGCGTTTCCTGGTGGACGCGGAACGGACGACATGGTGCGACGGATCACTGCGGCCCGTCTCCCTCTGTGGGATTTACGGGGTCACGCAGCCGCTTAACCTTAGCGTTAATGTCCGAATCCTTGGGTTGGATCATAGCCACACCATCGGACAGTAGGCGGCGCTTTGCTGCTTCCATCAGTGCGGCTCGTAACTCGGGCAGGGCGCGCAGACCGGTCGCACCGATCACCACACCCATTGCCATCGTGAACATCAAACCGAACGAAAGCCATTCAACCAGTGCGAGTGTGAGTACGGCATTGGCACCGCCGATCGTGATCGAGATGAACCAGTCGGATCGTATCTCGGGCCACGTTTTGCCTTCGCTGATGAAAGAGCCGGTGCGCCACATGGCACCAAAAAACAACCCCAAGACCACCGCACCGACTGTTACTAGCGTGTCACTGTTGACTGCCAGCGCGCCTGCTACAATTGGTGCAATCACTGGTGCATTTTTACCTGCGATTGCTGTTATGCTCACCGAACCAAGTCCCATACCGCGAACGTCATGCCCGCTGCGGACATGCCTAACACGGCAAGGACAGTGAATAAAGGTCTGTGAGCGCGAGATATTGCGCGGCAGGTGAACCCTGCACTCAAACCGGCATAGAGCAACCACACCGGTAATTGATCGGGCCATAATTCATCGCCCCGCACAAACCCGATATCCTCTGCCACCAGCCAAATCATCACAGAGGCAGCGGTGCCTGATACTATGCACCATGAGGTTGCGGCCCATTTCGGTTTGTGCGGGGGTATCTCCTGCGGACGGATCAGGATACCGATGCTGTCGATCAGCACCAGCACGCCGGTCAGTAGTGTGAGCATTCGCAACGTATGCAGAATTGCCTCAGTCAGCAGCGCGTCCATGCTGGTTACTCGTCCGTGGTGTCGGGTGTGACCGTGACACTGCGATACCCACGACCCAAGACAGTCAGGTTCACGGCTGTCTTGCCACGCGGCGCTGGCGGATCGATCGATGTGCGCCGCACCAGTCGTGCTTCAATGAGCGGTTCAGCGTCGGCCGTGCGGACCAAGTGGACCACCTGGTCGGATTGTTGCATGTCGGTGATGATCGAGGTCTTCATGGTCACACTCCTGATATGGTCTCTGCGGCCTTACCAGTGTGAGTGTGGTGGGTCAATCATGTCGGTTCCTTTTGCAGTAGGGCGCGGAGGGCAACGGCATCCAGTGAGTAGGGTCTATCGTGCCATCCCAGTCAGGGCGCTGCCAGCCATTTTCAATCCATACCAACTTCTCAATCAGCATCTCACCTTTCCAAACTTGGCAGGCCAGAATTTCAGACCCGTCCCTCGGCGCGGTCTCAATCGGTTGCTATGCTGCATTTCGCGCTCGTTCGGTTACATCAGTCATCGGTGTTCTCCTTGAGGACGCTCGCCCCGAACCCACTGGTCACAACATTCTTGGCACAGATTGTCACCATCGAGGTTTTCACGGGTCGGGCGGTCGGGATGGTTCTTGCATGGGGGTTTGAGTGCTACGGGGCAGACTTGTGCCATACTATTGTCACTACCGCACAACTTGCAGCGCAGCGTGTGCAGTTCCCCATTCCCTGCTTTAATGTCGGCGGGGCAGTCAGGTTCGCCAGCGCGCCAATAACGGTGAGTATATTTGCGAGGGTAATCTATAGCGTCTTGCAACTGTGCATTTTCCTCTCGCAACGCCTTAATCTGACGCTCTAGGCGGGCTATGTGGTCGGCGGCTTGGTCAATGTAGCGGATCAGCATTACGTCCGTGTTGTCAGATCGAACCGGAATGCTAATCAGCACACCACCGCCTTTGCGCGGAGCGTTTTTGAAGAAGTGGTCAATCAAATCCTCGGCACAATTCCGCGCTTCTTCGTGCGTGATCGGCCCACGATCTTTGAATAATTCCTCCAAGTGCTTGCTTTTCCAGAACTCACTCAAGTCCTGCACATCATCGGTCATGCCCCGTCTCCTGCTGGTATCGCCAGTCATAGCGACCTCATTACAAGTTGGACTTCATCAAGCCCGTTCACGCGGGCCATCGGTATCTTGTTATCGAAATAGTGCAGGCCGTAGCTGTTTGCCCCGACAATCTGCCCGTCGCTGTCCACCGTCACGGTGCAATAACCGGAGTAGTGGCAGCAGCCCTGAACCTTTTCGTAGTGAGCGATGATAACGTGAACGTGCCCGTTGCAAGCGCCAAAGCCGCCACGAACAGGATAGACGTTGCCTACCATATCCGGTCCGCTGGCAGGAAACGGGATGTTGGTCTGAATGTCGATCTGCATCATTCGTCTCCTGCTGGCTGGTCGTGGCGGGCGAGGAAGGTGTCAATCTTGACCCACAGCATCGTGTGGTGGTCAATGTTGCGTCTTGCTATCCGCAACAGCCCAAGCATTTCCTCGCGCTCTGCGTTGGCGCGCTGGTGGCCGAGGTCGTAGGATGCGCGGAATATGCCGAACACTAACCCTTGGCGGCATTCACCTTTGCGCAGGCCCGCAGCATATGGCCCGTTATCCTCTACTACCTTCGCACACGCTTCCGCCACAGCATTGTCCACGCTGTCCAGCTTGGCGAGTTCGGCCTGTGCGCTAGTAATGGTGGCTTCTAGTTCTTCGCGGGTCATGCGTCACCTGTGCCGTATGTGAATGTGAATCCCTGTGCATGAGCGATCTGACCGTTCAAATGGCGGCTGATCGAACTAGCATGTATCCCGAGATCGCTCGCAGCGTCCTGCTGCGTGTTATACCTGCGGCCGTTGTTCACGCAGACAATCGAGCGCGCAGCAGACCGCAGCGAATGTCCGCGCAAATTACACACAGGGGTTGGCTCGATCGCTGCGACACGTTCCGCTGCGAGCCTGAAAGCCTCTTGCTTGTCTTCAGTCGTGGCGATGACTTGGACCAACACCTTTCCGCCGTTGCTGAACAGTTTGACCCATTCGCTGTTGGTCTTGCCGCTCACCAACCGGTACACATCGGGCAGTTTGCACGCACCGACCAGTACGATCGTTGGCGGCTCACCTTCCTGTAGAACGACGTGATGCTCGAATACGCACCAGTCTTCTGTGCTGGTGATCGTGTCGACTACAAGGGCACAAGCATTATGTTTGGTTAGGGTCATTTCGAATCACTCCATTGCGTCAATTGAATCAATTTATTCCGCCCCTGACAGGGTGTCAAGTCGGGCCACTCGATTTATTCCGCCCCTGACTCGATTTATTCCGCCCCTGACTCGATTTATTCCGCCCCTGACTCGATTTATTCCGCCCCTGACTCGATTTATTCCGCCCCTGAGCAATAAAAATGTGGTTTGACGCAACAATGTTGCGCTGTTCCGTGTTTGTTCTGCGAATGCGTCGCAATAGCAGGATATTTCGATCGATCCAGGGCCATAGGCGCGGCCGCAGTGACAGGGCCATAGGCGCGGCCGCAGTGA
>Ga0210043_1000352_pt1 | contig 48389 bp, 37 predicted proteins | sample CryGeymet201501t_FD_183990 | JGI IMG/M metagenome (GOLD analysis project Ga0210043, IMG submission 183990) | Groundwater microbial communities from Crystal Geyser aquifers in Utah, USA - Crystal Geyser metaG 2015-01t (SPAdes) (version 2) | ecosystem: Environmental > Aquatic > Deep subsurface >... | reverse complement strand
TACGTCGCTCAACACAACACCAAACCCAAGCCCTTCATCTGGACCAAGAGCGCTCGCGATATCTTGGCAAAGGTCATTCGCGCCAACAGCCGCTTAAGTGCTAAACAGAATGCAACACTACACTAGCCCGGCGCTAGCCAGCAAAGAAAAAGGAGTTAGGCTTTTAACCTAACTCCTTGTTTAATTGGTGCGCCGGAAGAGATTCGAACTCCTGACCCCTTGGTTCGTAGCCAAGTACTCTATCCAGCTGAGCTACCGGCGCATTGTGCTGCTGTTTACTCTGTGGCGGAGAGGGAGGGATTCGAACCCTCGATACAAGTTTAAGCTCGTATGCGCCCTTAGCAGGGGCGTGCCTTCGACCTCTCGGCCACCTCTCCGAAGAGGCGCGCATGATACTGATTCGACCTGCCCCGGTCAAACGTTTTATGCTTCTTCCTGCTCCAGATCGAAAGCTTTATGCAGAACTCGCACAGCAAGCTCCAGATATTTCTCGTCAATGACCACGGATATCTTAATTTCCGAGGTGGAGATCATCTGGATATTGATACCCTCTTCCGCCAGGATGCGAAACATCTTGCTGGCGATGCCGACGTGGGAGCGCATGCCGACGCCGACCACGGAGACTTTTGCGGTCTTGTCGTCGCCCACCACATCACGCGCACCGATATGCGGTTGTACCTGGTTTTTCAGGATATCCATCGCCTTGGTGAATTCGTTGCGGTGCACGGTGAAAGAAAAGTCGGTTGAGCCATCGACGCCGACGTTCTGGATGATCATGTCCACATCGACGTTGGCATCCGCCACCGGTCCCAGTACCTGGTAGGCGATGCCCGGTTTGTCCGGCACGCCGAGCACGGTGATCTTGGCTTCATCGCGGTTGAACGCGATCCCGGAAATAATGGCCTGTTCCATTTTGTCGTTTTCCTCGAAAGTGATCAGCGTGCCTTCGCCTTCTTCTTCGAAGCTGGAAAGCACGCGCAGTTTGACTTTATATTTGCCGGCGAACTCGACCGAGCGTATTTGCAGAACCTTGGAGCCGAGGCTGGCCATTTCCAGCATTTCCTCGAAGGTGATGCGCTTCAGGCGGCGTGCCTCGGGTACCACGCGCGGGTCGGTGGTATAAACGCCGTCCACGTCGGTGTAAATCTGGCATTCGTCGGCATTCAGCGCCGCCGCGATGGCGACGCCGGTGGTATCCGAACCGCCGCGCCCAAGCGTGGTGATATTGCCCTCTTCATCCATCCCCTGGAATCCGGCGACGATCAGGATATTGCCGGCATCCAGATCATTGCGCATGTTCTCCTCGTCGATACTAACGATGCGCGCCTTGGTGAATGCGCTGTCGGTCAGAATCTTGACTTGCGCGCCGGTGTAGCTTTTCGCTTGTAACCCCAATTCTTTGAGCGCCATGGCCAGTAAACCGATGGTGACCTGTTCGCCGGTGGAGATGACGACATCCAACTCGCGCGGATCGGGGTTGCTTTGGATCTCCTTGGCCAGCGCGATCAGGCGGTTGGTTTCGCCGCTCATGGCGGAAACGACCACCACAACTTGATGCCCTTGTGCCTTGTATTTTGCGATACGTTGCGCAACGTTCTTGATGCGCTCCGGGCTGCCCACCGAGGTGCCGCCGTATTTCTGAACTATCAATGCCACAATGAATGCCTGCGTCGTTTTTAAAGTGGGCGGCATTCTATCCGAACCGCCGCCGAAATACGATGCTTACTCCGCGCCACCACCCGGCGCAGAGGTTCCGCTTACTTCCCCATCTCCAGCATCAACTGATTGATGCGTTTGACGAAGGTCGCCGGGTCATCGAGCTGCCCGCCTTCAGCCAGCAGGGCCTGGTCGAACAGCACGGCAGCCCAGTCGTCAAAATGTTGTTCTTCTGCCTGCAGACGGGCGACTACCGGGTGTTGCGGGTTGATTTCCAGTATCGGTTGCGTTGCGGGCGCATTCTGGCCGGCGGCTTTGAGCATGCGCGCGAGGTTGGCGCTCATGTCGTGTTCGTCGGCGACCAGGCAGGCGGGCGAATCAGTCAGACGGTGGGTGACGCGCACATCCTTAACCTTGTCACCAAGACTGGCCTTAATCTTTTCCAGCAAAGGCTTCATCTCACCGGCCTTCTTTTCCTGTGTTTTCTTCTCTTCCTCGTCTTCGAGCTTGCCCAGGTCGAGGCCGCCTTTGGCGACGGAAGCCAGCTGCTTGCCATCGAACTCCGTCAGATAGCTCAATGCCCACTCGTCCACGCGGTCGGACAGCAGCAACACTTCGATGCCCTTCTTGCGGAACACTTCCAGATGCGGGCTGTTCTTCGCGGCGTTGAAAGTCTCGGCGGTAACGTAATAAATTTTGCCCTGGCCGTCCTTCATGCGCGCGATGTAATCCTTGAACGCCACCGTTTCATCCGGCGTATCGGACTGGGTGGAAGCAAAGCGCAGTAGCGCGGCGATCTTGTCCTTGTTGGCGAAATCCTCGCCCACGCCCTCTTTCAGCACCTTGCCAAATTCCTTCCAGAAGACGGCGTATTTCTCCGGTTCTTTTTCCGCCATATCGGCCAGCAGTCCCAGCACCTTGCCACTGCAACCCTTGCGGATGGCCTCGATATCCTTCGATTCCTGCAATATCTCGCGCGACACATTGAGCGGCAGGTCGGCCGAATCGACCACCCCGCGCACGAAACGCAGATACAGCGGCATCAGTTGTTCGGCATCGTCCATGATAAATACGCGCCGCACGTACAGCTTGATGCCGTGGCGCGCGTTGCGGTCCCACAGGTCGAACGGGGCATGTTTTGGAATGTACAGCAACTGGGTGTATTCCTGCCGCCCCTCGACCCGCGCGTGACTCCACGCCAATGGCTCATCGTAGTCGTGGCCGACGTGCTTGTAGAATTCCCTGTACTCTTCCTCGCTGATGTCGTTCTTGCCGCGCGCCCACAGCGCCGAGGCCTGATTTACCGTTTCATCTTCGTCGCCGATTTGCTGCGCGCCGTCTTTCCATTCTTCCTTCTTCATCAGGATGGGTTGCACGATGTGGTTGGAATATTTGCGGATGATCTCGCGCAGCTTGTAACCGGCCAGCAAGTCATCCTGCCCCTCGCGCAAATGCAGGGTGATCTCGGTGCCGCGCGCCGGTTTGTTCACCATTTCAATGTCGAACTCGCCGCCGCCGTCCGATTCCCAGCGCACCCCCTGGTCGGCCTGCTCACCGGCGCGGCGGGTCAGCACCACCACTTTGTCCGCCACGATGAAGGCGGAATAGAAACCAACGCCAAACTGGCCGATCAGGTTGGCGTCTTTCTGCTGATCGCCGGAGAGCAGGCTGAAAAATTCACGCGTGCCAGACTTGGCGATGGTGCCCAGATTGGCAATCACCTCGTCGCGGTTCATGCCGATGCCGTTGTCGCTGATGGTCAGCGTGCGAGCATCCTTGTCAAAGAAGATGCGGATCGCAAGTTCGGAATCGTGCTCGAACAGGGCCTCGTTGTGCAGCCCCTCGAAGCGCAATTTGTCGCAGGCATCGGACGCGTTGGAAACCAGCTCGCGCAGAAAAATCTCGCGGTTGGAATAAAGCGAATGGATCATCAGCTGCAGCAGCTGTTTGACTTCGGTTTGGAAGCCCATGGTTTCGCGATTGGCGGTGGTACTGGCAGTCATTGTTAAATTCTCCTTGTGCGTCAATAACGGAAATGCTGAAGTGGGGATGGCGGCGAAAATTTCAAGTCTGTTGATCTGGCACCAAAATATCGCTGGCTATTCCGCCTTCCATCCGTATAATGCGCCCCTTGCCGCTCACAGGGCGGCATTGAGTTCATCGTTTTCTGACCCTCTGCATCCGCTTTTTATGGATGCGCCAAGCTTTACCGGTTAGCGACGATGTTTGTTTGCGCCGGTAGCGGTTTTCTCCCTCTACTGAATTTCATTGTGCGGCCAGGTGCCGTGCATGCGCTGTGCATTATTAAAATCTAGGAATCACTATGTCTGAAAATATCATTGCAACGACGTCTCCCGCAGTCACTGAAACCGTGGCCACTTTTGCCTCCCTGAACCTGGCACCGGCGATCCTGAAAGCGGTCGAAGAATCCGGCTATACCGTGCCGACCCCGATCCAGGCGCAAGCCATTCCCGCCGCGCTGGCCGGACAGGACCTGATGGCCTCCGCCCAGACCGGCACCGGCAAAACCGCCGCCTTCATCCTGCCCGCCTTGCAAAAACTGTCGGTCGAATCCGCCGTGCGCAGCAAAGGCCCGCGCATTCTGGTGCTGACCCCGACGCGCGAACTGGCGCAGCAAGTTTCCGACGCCGCCAGCAAATATGGCAAGAACATGCGCATCAAGGTGGTGAGCATTCTGGGCGGCATGCCCTACCCGTTGCAGAACAAGTTGCTGTCCGGTTTCGTCGACATTCTGGTGGCGACGCCGGGACGTCTGATCGACCATATCGAGCGCGGCCGCATCGACTTCTCGCGTCTGGAAATGCTGGTGCTGGACGAAGCCGACCGCATGCTGGACATGGGCTTCATCGACGATGTGGAACGCATCGCCGCCGCCACCCCCAAGACCCGCCAGACCCTGCTGTTCTCCGCCACGCTGGACGGCGCGATCGGCAACCTGGGGCAACGCCTGCTGAAATCGCCGCAACGCATCAGCGTCGCCGCCACCAAGGCGCGCCACGAAAACATCGAACAGAAGCTGATGTACACGGACGACATGGCGCACAAAAACCGCCTGCTCGACCACATCCTGCGCGATGTCGATCTGAACCAGGCCGTGGTGTTCACCGCCACCAAGCGCGATGCCGACATGCTGGCCGATAGCCTGTCCGCACAAGGCCATGCCGCCGCCGCCCTGCACGGCGACATGAACCAGCGCGAACGCAACCGCACCCTGGTCAATCTGCGCCGCGGCAACGTGCGCGTGCTGGTCGCCACCGATGTCGCCGCGCGCGGCATCGACGTACCCGGCATCAGCCACGTCATCAACTTCGACCTGCCCAAGTTCGCGGAAGACTACGTGCACCGCATCGGCCGCACCGGACGCGCGGGAGCCTCCGGCATCGCCGTGTCGTTCGCGTCCAACCGCGACGCGGGCACGGTGCGCAATATCGAGCGCTACACCGGCCAGACCATCCAGACCCACACCATCGAGGGTATGGAGCCGAAGTTCAAGCCGCGTCCCGCCTCCAACGGGCGTGGCGCAGGTGCTCCGCGCGGCAATGGCGCTCCCCGTGGCAACGGTGCACCTCGTGGCGCAAGCAATGGCCCGCGCCATCACGCCCCGGAAAGCCGCCACGGTTTTGCGCGTGATGAACGCGGTGGCCAGCGCCGCGAAGGCCAGTCGCACAACCGCTTCGGCAACGACGCGCGCCCCCGCAGTACCGGCGAAGTGAACGGCAACCGCGCACCGGCCCCGTTCAACGCCAACCGCCGCCCACAAGGCAGCAGCTTCTCGCTGGGTCGTGGCCACAACAACGGCAACAAGGGTTAATTCCTCCTCACCAAATTAAAAAGGCACGCGTTCAGCGTGCCTTTTTAATTTCCGCTTGTGTCATCTCCAAAATGCATTATTTCAATTTGAGGTGGAATTGTGCCCCCCCTTAATCTATCCGACAAAAGCATCCCGATCAAACCTGCCCAAGTTACTCGATCAAGTCCGCGATAAGATTCCCGGCAGTCTCCCCTCTCTATCAAAATCCCGGAATATCAATTCCGCAACGGCTTCCCGTTCTTCAGCATGTACTCGATCCGCGCCTGAGTCTTGTCGGTCGCCAACAGTTCCATGAAGTTGCGCCGCTCCAGATCGAGCAGCCAGGTCTCATCCACCAGACTGCCGGTTTCCACATCGCCACCGCACATCGTTTCGGCAACGCGGCAGCCGATGTTGTAGTCGTATTCGGAGATGAAGCCGCCTTGCAGCATGTTGACCATCGACGCCTTGAAGGTGGCGATGCCGGTACGGCCGGCGACCGGAATTTGACGCGGATGCAGCGGCGGGCGATAGGCGGTGGCGTTGAGGGCTCTGGCCTCTTCCTTGGCGATGTGTAGCAGTTCGAATTTGTTCATCACGATGCGGTCGGATTGCCGCAAATAGCCCATCTCGCGCGCCATCTCGGCGCTCTTGGCGACCTCGCCCATGGCGATCTGCTGGAAGTAGCGTTTAAGGAAGGGGAAGATGTCGCCGCCACGGGCTTCTGCGGCCGCGCGTTGCGCCATTTCCTTGCAGCCGCCGCCGGCCGGCAACAGGCCGACACCGACTTCGACCAGGCCGATGTAACTTTCCAGCGTGGCGACGATGCGCGTGCTGTGGAGGGAGAACTCGCAACCGCCGCCGAGGGCGAGGCCATCGACTGCCGCAATGGTCGGCACTTGCGCATACTTAAGGCGCATGGAAGTCTGCTGGAACTTGGCGACCACGGCTTCCACTTTGGGCACGTTGCCGGTGGCCGCATTGAGTACATCGCCCAATCCGCCGCCACCCGCGACCGTGTATTTGACCCGGTTCGCCGCGCCCTTGAGCTTGCCGAACAGGCCTGCATCCGGGGTTTCCTGCAAGCCCTGCATGACTTGCAACAGGTTGGCGCCGGCGGAAAAAGGCGGCTCGGTCTGCCACAGAATGAGCGCACTGAAATGTGCTTCGGCTTCATCCACCGCGCGCAGGATGCCATCCAGCACCTCGTTGCTGACGGTGTGCATCTTGGTCTTGAAACCGAGGATGGCGATGTCGTCGCCGGTGTGCCACATCCGTACTTCGTCGGTTTCGAATACGGTTTCGCCGTAGTGGCGCTCCTCGCCAAGCAATGCATCGGGGAAGAGTTGGCGGCGATAGACGGGGAGCGTGGAGCGGGGGTGTAGGTCGGGTTTTAACCCGACAGCTTCTTGTCGGGATGAATCCCGACCTACAGGGGCGAACGAACCCTGCGCGGTGTGCACACCGGTACGAACAGGATCCGCAGCCCATAGCGGAAGCGGTGTATCCGCCATCGCTTTGCCGGCAGCGATGTCGGCGGCGATCCAGCCCGCCACCTGTTGCCAGTCTGCGGCTTGCCAAATCTCGAATGGGCCGCTGTCCCAGCCGAAACCCCAGCGCACGGCGAGATCGACGTCGCGCGCATTGTCGGCGATGGACTCCAGATGCAGCGCACAATAATGAAACACGTCGCGGAACACTGCCCACAGGAATTGCGCCTGCGGATGCGGGTTGCTGCGCAGCCCGGCGAGTTTTTTCGCCCAGTCGCGTTCGCGCAGGATGTCTTTGACACCATCGTCCACCTTGGCGTCGGACAATTTGTATTCGCGCGTGTGCAGATCGAGGACGTGGATCTCCTTGCCGATTTTCTGGTAGATACCGCGCTTGGTCTTTTGCCCGAGCGCACCCTGTTCCACCAGATACTGGAACCAGCCCGGCAGTTCAAAGTGTTTGTGCCACGGGTCGTCGGTGAGATTCTCGCGCATGGTGTTGACCACGTGCGCGAACACGTCGAGTCCGACCACATCCAGAGTGCGGAAGGTGGCGCTCTTGGGACGGCCGAGATAGCGCCCGGTCAGCGCATCCACCATGTCGAAGCCGAGGTTGAATGCGGCCGCGTGGTGTTTGGTGGCGAGCATGGAAAACACCCCGATACGGTTGGCGATGAAATTGGGCGTGTCCTTGGCGCGCACCACGCCCTTACCCAGGGTAGAGACCAGAAAAGTCTCCAGCGGATCGAGCAAACCGGCTTCGGTTGCCGCGCAGGGAATCAACTCGACCAGATGCATATAGCGCGGCGGGTTGAAGAAATGGATGCCGCAGAAGCGATGGCGCAGATTTTCGGGAAATGCTTCGGCCAGGGTGTTGATGGAAAGGCCGGAGGTGTTACTGGCAAAGATGGCGCGCTCATGCACAAACGGCGCGACCTTGCGATACAGGTCTGATTTCCAGTCGATGCGCTCGGCGATAGCCTCAATGATGAGATCGCATTCGCGCAACTTTTCCAGATCCTGCGCGTAATTGGCGGGCTGGATGTAATCCGCTTTGGCGGGGCTGGCGAGCGGTGCCGGGTCGAGCTTCTTCAGCCCGGCCAGCGCCTTGCTCACATTGCCGTTGGGGTCGCCCTCTTTCGCGGGCAGCTCGAACAACAGCGTCTCGACATTGGCATTGACCAGATGCGCGGCAATTTGCGCGCCCATCACACCGGCGCCGAGCACGGCCACTTTCTTGATTCTGATTGGCTGATCCATTATGCGGCCTCCACGGCACGAAAGCGGGCAGCCAACGCCGCCCGCTTCATCCGGTTAAAAGTTTTGCGTCAACTGCACACTGATGATATCGACACTTTCCTTGTAGCTGCCGACCAGATTACCACCCCCCGTTGCGCTCGCATCCTGCGCGATGCTCGGGTCACTCAGAAAAATATGGGCGTAGGCAAAGTCGATGGCCGTGGCGGACGCCGGTTTGTACTGTCCGCCCAGGGTCACCCAGGTGCGATCATTGCCCGGAATGCGCGCGGTGCGGAAAGCGTCGCGGATTGGCGTCTGGTCGTAAGCCACCCCGGCACGCGCGGTCCATTGCGAGTTGTAGTGGTGGTTTGCCCCCAGCGCAAAGCGCCAGGTATCTTTCCAGTTCTCGTTCACCGTGGTCAGATTGGTGCCGGAAGTGCGATCGATCTTGAGGTCCTTGAACACGCTCCAGTTGGTGCGCGTGGCATCCGCCATCACGTCCCATTGCTCGTTCAACTGGTGAAAACCGCTGATCGAGAAGGATTCCGGCATGGTGATGTTGAGGGTAACCGCGCCGTTCGGCAACGCGCCCGCCAGCTGCGCGGGCACATTGTCGAATGCGACATTGCCCTTCAGGGTGTAATCGATCTGCGAACGGTAATGCAGCCCGGCGCGGGTTTGCGGCGTGAATTCGAACAGCGCGCCGACGTTGTAGCCCCAGGCGGAATCGTTGCCGGTGACGGTACTCAGGCCTTCAACACCAGCACCTCCAATTGCACCAAGCAAGGGTAATCCGCCCGCATTAAAAGCCGCCGCACTGTAATTCACCATGCCGGTCAGCTTGCCTTTGATGTGCTGGTAATCGAGGCCGAGACCGAGGGTCAACTGGTCGTTGACCTGGTACGCCAGCGAGGGGTTGACGTTGATGGTTTCGATCTTGGATTTCACCGCCTGGAAGCGTCCGATCCAGTCGCTGTTGTACTTGGTTTGCAGGCCGAACGGGGCGTTCACGCCGATGCCGAAATGCAGCACCTCATTGATCCGGGTGGTGGCATAGGCATTCGGCACGACCGCCCAATCGCCGGCATCGCCGCCGTTGCCACCCGCGGTTTGCAAGGCCGCACCGGTCGAGCCGCCATCCTTGAGTTTGGACGAAGGTTTGATCGCGTGCGCCGCCACCGCCACCTGATTGCCGTCGATGCGCGACATGCCGGCGGGATTGAAAAACACGGTGCTGGCGTCTTCCGCGCCCGCCGCGCCGCCGGCGAAGGCATTGCCCATGCCGCTGGCGCTTTGCTCGATCAGGGCAAAGCCGGAGGCCTGAACCCCGCCGCTCATTGCCAATAAGGCGCTTGCCACCGCCATGCCGATTACCGATTTATTGTTTCTCATGTTCGCTTCTCCCTCGTCGTTGAAAAAAACACCGCAAAAACCACCGGCAAACTTGCCGCCTTCCCTAATCCGGCAGCTTGCGCGGCCGTCTATCTTCTCCCACTGCAACGTAAGTCAACTGTGCTTCGGTCACTTTATGGCAGGTCGGATTGGCCGGATCGCGCTGTACGAACACCTCCACATCCACGGTGACCGAGGTGGTGCCGGTCTTCACAATCTGCGTGTAGAAACTGACGATGTCACCGACAAACAGCGGCTGTTTGAACACAAAGGAATTGACCGCGATGGTGGCAACCCGTCCCTTGGCGCGGTGCACCGCCGGGATGCTGCCGGCGATATCCACCTGCCCCATCAGCCAGCCGCCGAAGATGTCGCCGGTGTAATTGGCGTCGGACGGCATCGCCGCCACGCGCAGGGTCGGCTCGCGTTCCGGCAACGTGGTTTCGGGCGCGTTCATGGCTTAATGTCCTGCATACAGGCTGTCGATCTCGGCGGAGAATTTCTCCACCACCTTGTTGCGCCGCAAACTCAATTTCGGCGTGAGCATCCCGTTGTCGATGGTCCACGGCTCGGTCAGCAAGCGCACCCGGTTCACTTTGGCATAACCGGGGAAACTGCTGATGTTGCGCGCGATGCGCCGCAACACCTTGGCCTCGACATTGCTGTCGGTCAGCGACTCCGGCATGTCCGGCAGCACACCGACCTTGGTAGCAACCGCTGCCCACACTTCGGGATTAAGCACCGCCAGCGCCACCAAATAGGGTTTGCCCTCGCCGTAGATCATGCATTGGTCGATCAGCGGGTCGTGCAGGATGGCGGCTTCCATATCGGCGGGCGGAATCTTTTCGCCGTTGGCCAGCACGATGATCTCCTTCAGCCGCCCGGTGATATAGACGTGGCCGGTGTCGGAGATGCGCGCGATGTCGCCGGTGTTAAGCCAGCCGTCGGCGTCGATCATGGCGCGTGTCGCTTCGGGATTGTTCCAGTAGCCCATCATCACGTTCGGGCCTTTCACCAGCAGCGCGTTCTGCGCGCCCAGTTTCACCTGCACGTTGCGGATCGGTTCGCCCACGCTGTCGGGGAAATTCTGGTCGATCGGATTGACCGTGACGATGGGGCTGGTCTCGGTCAGACCATAACCCTGCACCACTTGCAAGCCCAGCCCCACGAACACGCGCGAGATTTCCGGCGCCAGCGCGGCGCCGCCGCTGACCGCGGTACGCATGCGCCCGCCGAGGCGGTCGAGGATTTTTTGCGCCACCAGCTTGTTCAGCAGCGGCCACAGCAGGAAAGACAGTTTCCAGCCGCCGCGTCCCTGCTCATGCAGAAAACGATCCCAGCCCACATTGACCGCCAACCCGAACAGTTTTTTCTTCAGCGGCGACCCCTCGTCCAGTTTGGCGCTGATCGCGGCATACACGCGCTCGTAGATGCGCGGCACGGAAACCAGAATGGTCGGCTGGATGGTTTGCAAATCTTCCGACAACAGCGGAATCGAGCGCGCGTAGGCAACCCTGGCGCCGGTCATCATCGACAGGTAATAGCCGACGGTGCGCTCGAAGGTGTGCGACAAGGGCAAAAACGACAACAGCAGGTCGTTCGGATAAACAATGAAAGTACCCAGCGCATCCGAGGCATTGCTTAACATATTGCCGTGGCTCAGCATCACCCCCTTCGGTTTGCCGGTGGTGCCGGAGGTGTAGATGATGCTCGCCAACTCATCGGTTCGGGTCGGAACGGGCGCCTGCGAAGCCGCGCTCGCGGGCAGGTAATCGGCGGCGGCAACCAGGCGCGGGTCGTCACCACCTGATTGAGAATCGCCTTTCTCGTTTGTCCCCTCTCCCCCCGGGGGAGGGTTGGGGTGGGGGAAGCGGGCAGCCCCGTTAATTTTATCCAGCGCCACAAAGCGCTGCACGTTGGGCATCTGCGCGCGCACCGCGCGCAATTCCCGCCATTGCTCGGCGGTCTCGAACAGCACCACCTTCGCCCCCGAATCGTTGACGATATAGGCGATGTTTTCGGCGCGGTCCACGGTGTACAGCGGCACGGTGACCAGCCCCAGCGCCATCGCCGCCTGGTCGTACATCACCCATTGCGGACAATTGCGCAGCATCAGCGCCACCCGTTCGCCCTTTTGCAAATTCTCTCCGGCCAGCGCAGCCTGCCAGCGCGCGACTTCCGCCGCCATCTGGCGCCAGGTGAATGAGTCCCAGGCGTTGTGCGCGGTGTCGAAATAACGGTAGGCCTCTGCATCCGGCGTGCGCTTGACCCGCTCCAGGAACAGGCCGTGCAGGGTGCCGGCCTGTTGCGGTGTGATCACATAATCGGTTTGATCGCTCATTTTCATCCCCTCCGTTAATCGAGAAACAAATCCTTGAACGGCGGCACGCCGGGATCGACGGCATATTGCGCGAAATCGGTCACCCCCGCTTCGCGCAACACCGATTCATCCACGAAAAAATTCCCGCTGCACGAGTTGCTGTCGCGCAACAGTATGGCGTGCGCGGCGTCGGCGACGATGGCGGGCTTGCGCGAGGCGCGCAGTATCTCGGGCGGGAAATTGAATTCGATGGCGGCGGTGGCGATGGTGGTGCGCGGCCACAGACAATTGAAGGCGATACCATCGACGGCGAATTCGTGCGCCATCCCCAGCGTGCACAGCGTCATGCCGTACTTCGACATCGTGTAGGCGACGTGCGGCGAGAACCATCTTGGATCGAGATTCGGCGGCGGCGACAAGGTCAGCACATGCGGGTTCACCGCGTTTTTCAGATACGGAATACAGGCTTGCGCGGCGAGAAAAGTGGCGCGCATGTTGACCTCCCACATCAGGTCGAGACGGCGCACCGGGGTGTCCAGCGTCGGCGTAAGACTAATCGCGCTGGCGTTGTTGACCAGCACATCGATGCCGCCAAAATGCGCGGAGGCTTGCGCCATCGCGTCCTGAATCGCCTGTGCGTCGCGCACGTCGAGCTGCAAGGCCAGCGCCTGCCCGCCCGCCGCAATCACTTCTTTCGCCACGCTATGGATGGTGCCCGGCAGTTTTGGATGCGGCTGATCGGTCTTGCCGGTGATCACCACCTTGGCCCCGTCGCGCGCGCAGCGCAAGGCGATCTCGCGCCCGATGCCGCGCGTGGCGCCGGTGATGAAGATAGTCTTGCCGTTCAGATCAGACATTTTTCACGCTCCCCATGGGTCGGGTTTTGACCCGACAAGCCTCTTCATTGTCAGGCTGGAGTCCGACCTACAAACCCGCGCGCAATGTCTCCGGCGCGAAGTCGTCCACCATAATGACCTTGCGCCGCAACGCGTAGTCGCGCTGCAGTTGCAGCGCCTGTTCGGCGGTGATGAGATTGTTGTCGCGCGCCTCGGCGATGCGCGACAACTCGTCCATCGCCGTCAGCTTGCCGTCTTTGGCGTCCTGCGCCAGCTTGGCTTGCAGCGGCTCGGTGAGCAGGGTGCTCGCCAGCGCGGCTTCCAGCGCGCCGACCGCATCCTCCTCATCCTGCTTGATGAAGATGCCGGCGGTCAGCCGGTTGCGCGCCGGGCCCGGTTCCAGCATCAGTTTGGCCACGCGATGTCCCAATTCATCCGCCGGGGGGCGACGGCATTGGCCCAGCGGGAAAATCAGCACGCGCAGCAGCAGCGCAAAGAAACGGTTGGGGAAATTCTGCATCACGCCGTCGAAGGCGGTCTGCAAACGGAACAGATTGTCCTGCATAGCCCAGTGCAGCAACGGCTCATCCTCGCGCGGGCGGCCGTCATCCTCGAATATTTTCAATACGGCAGAGCACAGATAAAGCTGGCTCAACACATCGCCCAGCCGCGCCGAAAGTTTCTCGCGCCGCTTCAGCGAGCCGCCGAGCGACAGCATGGCGATATCGGCGGCAAAAGCGAACGAGGCCGCGTAGCGCGTGAGCAACTGGTAATAGCGGTGTGTCGGCGCGCCGGTCGGCACCGCGATCAGGCGCCCGCCCGACAGCGCGTACAACAGGGAGCGCACCGCGTTGCTCAAACTAAAGCTGAGGTGGCCGAAGAACGCCGCGTCGAAATTGACCGAGGCGCGCGCCGAATTCTGGTCGTGTGCGGCCTGCATCTCTTTCAGCACGTAAGGATGCGCGCGCACCGCGCCCTGGCCGAAGATGATCAGGCAGCGGGTAAGAATGTTCGCGCCTTCCACGGTGATGCCGATCGGGGTTTGCTCGTACATGCGCGCCAGATAATTGTCCGGCCCCATGCAGATGCCCTTGCCGCCGTGCACATCCATCGCGTCGTTGATCACCTGACGCCCGCGCTCGGTGCAGTGGTATTTGGCGATGGCGGAGATCACCGAGGGTTTCTCGCCCAGATCGACCGCCAGCGCGGTCATGCGCCGTGCCGCGTCCATCACGTAAGTATTGCCGCCGATGCGCGCCAGCGCTTCTTCCACGCCCTCGAACTTGCCCACCGGCACATGAAATTGCTTGCGCACGCGACCGTAGGCGCCGCTGCTGCGCACCGCCAGTTTCGCGCCGCCGACCGCGCTGGCCGGCAGCGAGATCGAGCGCCCCACCGACAGACAATCCATCAGCATGCGCCAACCCTGGCCGATGCGCGTCATGCCGCCGATGATGTACTCCATCGGAATGAACACATCGTTGCCGCTGGTCGGGCCGTTCTGGAAGGCGGAGTTAAGCGGGAAGTGGCGGCGTCCGATTTGCACCCCCGGAGTGTCGGTCGGCACCAGTGCCAGGGTGATGCCGAGCGCCGTTTCCGCGCCGAGCAGATGTTCCGGGTCGTACAGTTTGAACGCCAGGCCGAGCAGAGTCGCCACCGGCGCCAGGGTGATGTAGCGTTTTTCCCAGGTCACGCGCATGCCGAGCACTTTTTGCCGGCCGTTGAATTCAGCATAGCAGACGATGCCGTAATCCGGAATCGCGCCCGCGTCCGAACCCGCAAAAGGTCCGGTCAGGGCAAAGCAAGGCACTTCCAATCCTTGCGCCAGACGGCGCAGATATTTGTCCTTCTGCGGCTGCGTGCCGTATTTCAATAGCAACTCGGCCGGCCCGAGCGAGTTCGGCACCATCACTGTCACGCCCGCTGTGCCGCTGCGCGAAGATACTTTGGCCACCACCGCCGAATGCGCCTGTGCGGAAAATTCCAGCCCGCCGTATTCCTGCGGAATGATCATTCCGAAGAAGCCTTTATCCTTGATGAATTGCCAGGCTTCCGGCGACAGATCGGCGCGTCTGTGGGTGATATCCCAGTCGTCCAGCAGGGCACAAAGCTGCTCGACTTCGTTGTCGAGGAATGCCTGTTCGCGCTCGCTCAAGCCGGTCTTCGGCATCGCCAGCAGGCGGCTCCAGCGCGGGCGGCCGCTGAACAACTCGCCGTCCCACCACACCGTGCCGGCGTCCAGCGCTTCCTGTTCGGTCTGTGAGACTTGAGGCAGAATCTTGCGAAAAAGTTTGAGGATAAAGTTGCTGATGAAAAGGCGGCGCAGGGCGGGAACCCCGAACAGCAAAACAAACACGCCCAGCGCGATCAAAACAATTTTCAGGGTATCGTCGGCCATCCGGCTCTGCCATGCAACCACCGGCACGATCACGGCCAGCGCCAGCAACCAGTTCCAGATCGCGGCCCGGAAAAACGCCAACAACAAGAACACTATCAATACACCGATTGCAATCAATATCGTCATAGCGAACCTCTTGTTGTTTGATGAATGGCGCGAACTGTAACGCGACCTTTACCGACTGACAACGAAAACATGCGGGAAAAATTTTCACTCGCCCGCACTTCATTTTTCCCCGCCGGTTTCTTTTCGCCGGTTTCTTTCCTCCATATTGACAGTGACATCCGACTCTGTCAGATTGCGCGCCATGTCACGCTCTGCCCGAAAATTAATCGCGCTGTTCATGTTGCTGTGGTTGCCGCTTTCCGGCGGCAACGCGCCGGCGGCATCGCTCGCCATGCAGTTGCCAAACGGCAGTTGCCATGAGGCCGCTGCGATGTCGCATCAAGCGACCGGAGAGCATCCGGCGGCACATGACAACCATGCGGCGCAAGATATGCCAAGCACTCCCTGCGCGGCATGCGGGATATGCCATCTCGCCTGCTCTGGTTTCATCCTGCCGCAATTCAAACTTGCGGTGTTGGTCGCGCCGTCCGCACTAATCGTTACATTTACTCCCGAGATTTTTATCTCGCATGTTTCCGCCCCGCTGGTTCCGCCCCCTCTCGCCCGCGTCTGACGCGGGACAAATCCGTCTGTCGTTTGCATAACTGATTTGCGTTCCGCGTCATCCGCCGGCGGCTTGCGCCTGCGCGTCGTTTTTGCGCACGTCGCTCGCCATCATTTGATTGCTTTATCTTCAATCAGGAGCAAAACATGCAACGCACAACCATTAGTCTCTCAATTCTTCTCCTCGCGACCGCCCCGGCGGTAACGCTGGCAGGAACCCATTCGCACGACATGAACCGCGCAGAAATGCACGCCAGCGCCCGGAGCCATAGCGGGCAAGGCGTGGTGAACAAGGTCGATCTGCAAAGCAACAAGGTCAACCTGACGCACGGCCCGATCCCGTCACTCGGCTGGCCCGGCATGACCATGGGTTTCAAGGTCAAGGATACGGCTGTCCTGCAAGGGATCAAACCGGGGCAGAGAGTGACGTTCGAAGTGGTCAACGAAGGGCCGAAGCAGTATTTCTTGACCCGCATCACCCCGCAGAAATAATCATCTGTCAGCGCTGCGCCCGTCGTTCCGCGACGGACGCAGCCACAGGAGAAATCAGAATGATCGTTACCCTGAACAATTTTCTGCGCGCCGGGCTGATAAGCGTTTTGCTGTTGGCGTTACCGGCCCGTGCGGCAAGCGATGCGCCCTTGTTGCCGGAGGATGCCGTTGCGCTGGCGCTGGCGCACAGCCCCGCATTGGCGGCGCGACAGTCGCGCGCCGATGCCATGGCTGCCGTGCCCTCGCAAGTCGGCACCATGCCCGACCCGACGCTGTCGCTGAATGCGATCAATTTTCCGACTGACACCTTTTCCAGTTCGCAGGAAGCGATGACGCAACAGCAGATCGGCATCGGCCTGACCCTGCCGTTTCCAGGCAAGCTGGACTTGCGTGAACAGGCCGCCGACAACGAAGCGCAGGCGGCCGGGCAGGACGTGGCCGAGCAGCGCCTGATGCTGGCGCGCAACGTGCGTAGCGCCTGGTGGAATTTGTTTTATCTCGGCCGCGCGCTCGACATCGTGTCGCGCAATCAGGCATTGCTGCGGCAACTGAATACCATCGCCGAAACGCGCTACCGCACCGGACAGGGCATGCAGTCCGATGTGCTGCTGGCGCAGGTCGAACTGTCCAAATTACTGGATAGGGAACTCGCCCTGAACACGGCGCGGCACCATCAGACAGTCCGTCTGAATGCGCTGTTGGGGCGTGCCGTCGCCACGCCGGTCAACCTGCCGCGCGAAGCCGCCACGGAATTGCCGCCGATCGAGGATGCCGCCACCTTTCTGAAGCTGGCGCAGGCCAACCGCCCGCTGCTCGCCAGTCGGCGCAAGTTGGTGGAAGCGGCAGAAGCGCGCCGCGGGCTGGCGGAGAAGGATTATTACCCCGATTTCAAATTGGGCATGGCTTACGGCTTCCGCAACGGCAACAATCTTGACGGCAGTTCCCGCGCCGATTTCGCCACCGTCACCTTGGGTATCAATTTGCCGCTGTTCGCCGGCAGCCGCCAGGATAAAGCAGTGGCGCAGCGCCACGCCGAGCGGCAGCAGCAGGAATATGAGTTGCAGGACAGCCAGTTGCAGGTCGGCGCGCAAATCGAACAGGCGCTGGCGGAATACCATTCCGCGCACAATCAAACCGCACTGTTCAAGACCGGGCTCATCCCGCAGGCGCAGCAGAGTGTATCGGCCATGCGCGCGGCGTATCAGGTGAACAAGGTGGATTTCCTCAACCTGGTGCGCGCGCAGATCACGCTCTACAACTACGAAACGCAATACTGGAAAGCACTGAGTGGCGGCTGGCAGGCGCTGGCCAATCTGCAGGCCGCCGTCGGCGTGCCGCTTCCTGCAACCAAGGAGAATATGCATGAAACCCAATAAGACACTTATCGCCGTTATTGTCGCCCTGTTGCTCGGTGCGGGCGGCGGCTACTGGCTCGCCAGCCGCGCCCCGCACACTACGACAGACATCCCCGCCAGCGAGGAAGCAGGCAAACCGCTGTTCTACCGCAATCCGATGAACCCTGAGATCACCTCGCCGGTGCCGGCGCAGGACGAGATGGGCATGGACTACCTCCCGGTGTATGCCGACGAACAAACCGCCGCACTGCCCGGCACGGTGAAGATCGACCCGGTCATGGTGCAGGACATGGGCGTGCGCACCAAGGCGGCGCAACGCGCCACGCTGGCACGCAGCATCCGCACCAGCGGGCGCGTCACGGTTGACGAGGAACGCCTGCTGCGCCTGCACCCAAAATACGATGGCTGGGTGGAAGAGCTGTTCGTCCATAACACCGGTGATGCGGTACGCAAGGGCGATATGTTGCTTTCCATCTACTCACCGCAGCTGGTGACCAGCGAGGAGGAATATCTGCTGGCGCTGGAGAATGCCGAGCAGCTCAAGGACAGCCCGTTTGCCGACGTGCGCGAGGGCGCGCAGAGTCTGCTTGTTTCTTCCGAACAGCGCCTGCGTCTGCTCGACATCCCCGAACATCAGATCGCGCAACTGAAAGAAAAGCGCGAGATATTCAAGGCGGTGCACATCCATGCGCCGCAGGGCGGCATCGTGATGAGCATCGGCGCGCGCGAGGGCGAGCGCATCCAGCCTTCGACCGAGCTGTACCTGATCGCCGACCTGTCGCGGGTGTGGGTGATGGTCGATCTGTACGAGGACGACATGCCCTGGGTGCGCGAGGGCGACCGCGCCGACCTGCAAGTGGCGGGCATCCCCGGACGCACCTTCAGCGGCAAACTGACCCGCCTCTATCCCTACCTCGACGCGAAGACGCGCACGCTCAAGGCGCGGCTGGAATTCGCCAATCCGGATTTGCAACTCAAGCCCGACATGTTCGGCCGGGTGACGGTGCAGGCCGACCGCCAGGTCGAGGCGATTGCGGTGCCGAGCGAGGCCATCGTGCGCACCGGCACGCAGGAACAGGTATTCGTGCAGCGCGCGCCGGGGCAGTATGAGCCGCGCAAGGTGGTGATCGGCGTGGCGGCCAACGGCCAGACCCAGATCGTGAGCGGATTGAACGAAGGCGAAATCGTGGTGACGTCGGCGCAGTTCCTGATCGATTCCGAATCGAAACTGAAGGAAGCAACCGCCAAGATGCTGGAGGCGATGCAGCAACCGGCAGCACCTGCCGCGCATGATCCGGCGCAGCACGACGCGGGAGCGCCGCAATGATCCGCGCGCTGATTGATATTTCGATCAGGAACCGCTTCATGGTGCTGATCGCGACCCTGCTCATCTCGTTCGCGGGTTGGCAGACGATGAAATCCACGCCGCTGGACGCGATTCCCGACTTGTCCGATGTGCAGGTCATCATCTTCACCGGCTTCCCCGGCCAGGCGCCGCAGGTGGTGGAAGACCAGGTGACCTACCCGCTCACCACGGCGATGCTGTCGGTGCCGAAAACCAAAGTGGTGCGCGGTTACTCCTTCTTCGGCTTTTCCATGGTGTACGTGATCTTCGAGGACGGCACCGACATGTACTGGGCGCGCACCCGCGTGCTGGAATACCTCAACTACGCCGCCGACCGCCTGCCCGCCAATGTCGCGCCCAAGCTGGGGCCGGATGCGACCGGGGTCGGTTGGATTTATGAATACGCGCTGGTGGACAAGACCGGCACGCACGATCTGGCACAACTGCGCTCGCTGCAGGACTGGTATCTGCGTTATCCGCTGCAAACCGTGGACGGCGTGGCCGAGGTCGCCTCCATCGGCGGTTACGTCAAGCAGTATCAGGTCGAGGTGAAACCGGAAGCGCTGCAGGCCTACAACATTCCGCTGGCCAAGGTGAAGATGGCGATCCAGCGCAGCAACAACGATGTCGGCGGACGGCTGGTGGAAATGGGCGAGACCGAGTACATGGTGCGCAGCGCAGGCTACATCAAAGGCCTGCACGACCTGGAAGTGATACCGGTCGGCGTGGACAGGAACGGTACCCCGATCTATCTCAAGCAACTGGCGAACATCCATCTCGGTCCCGAATTGCGGCGCGGCCTGGCCGAATTGAACGGTGAAGGTGAAGTGGCCGGTGGCATCGTGGTGATGCGCTATGGCGAAAACGCGCTGGCCACCATCGAACGGGTGCGCGAGAAACTCGACAGCCTGAAAAAAGGCTTGCCCGCAGGCGTGGAGATCGTGCCGGTGTACGACCGGGGCGACCTGATCGAGCGCGCGGTGGACAACCTGAAACACAAGCTGATCGAGGAATCCATCGTGGTCGCGCTGATCTGCCTGTTGTTCCTGATGCATGCGCGCAGCGCGCTGGTGGCCATCATCAGCCTGCCGGTCGGCATCCTGATCGCGTTCATGATCATGCGCTGGCAGGGCCTGTCCGCCAACATCATGTCGCTGGGCGGCATCGCCATCGCCATCGGCGCGATGATCGACGGCGCGATCGTGATGATCGAGAACGCGCACAAGCACCTCGAACATCTGGGCGAGCGCAGTAACAATTTGCAAGCGCGCTGGGAAGCGATCACCACCGCTTCCAAAGAGGTCGGTCCTGCGCTGTTCTTCTCGCTGCTGATCATCACTGTGTCCTTCCTGCCGGTATTCACCCTGCAGGCGCAGGAAGGCCGATTGTTCTCGCCGCTGGCGTTCACCAAGACCTATGCCATGGCGGCCGCCGCCTTACTGGCGGTGACGCTGGTGCCGGTGCTGATGGGCATGCTTATCCGCGGCAAGATACCCGGCGAGGAACACAACAAGCTCAACGTCTGGCTGAAACGCCTGCACACGCCGCTGTTGCAATTCGCCATGGCGCGACGCAAGCTGACCTTGCTGGTCGCATTCTTGCTGTTGCTGGCGACGGCGTATCCGGTGCTGAAGATCGGTTCCGAATTCATGCCGCCGCTGGACGAAGGCGATGTGCTGTACATGCCGACCACCTACCCCGGCATCTCGATCACCAAGGCGAAGGAACTGCTGCAACAGACCGACAAGATACTGAAGACATTTCCCGAGGTGGACAGCGTGTTCGGCAAGATCGGCCGTTCCAATTCCGCCACCGATCCCGCGCCGCTGGCGATGATCGAGACCACCATCCGCCTGAAACCCAAAGCGGCATGGCCGGACCCGGACAAGACCACCAGAGAATTGATGGGCGAGATGGATGCGGCGATCAAGTTCCCCGGTCTCGCCAACGCTTGGACCTATCCGATCAAGACGCGCATCGACATGCTGTCCACCGGCATCAAGACGCCGATCGGCATCAAGGTTTCCGGCCCCGACCTGTACGTGCTGGAAAAGGTGGCGGGCGACATCGAGAAGACGCTGAAGAATCTGCCCGATACCCTGTCCGCCTTCGCCGACAAGGCGGCCGGCGGCTATTACCTGGACTTCGACATCAGACGCGAAGAGGCGGCGCGCTACGGCCTCACCGTGGGGGACGTGCAGGATGTGGTGCAATCGGCCATCGGCGGCATGAACGTGACCGAGACCGTGGAAGGACTGGAGCGTTACCCGGTCAACCTGCGCTATCCGCGCGAACTGCGCGACAACCTGGAGTCGCTGAAACGCGTGCTGATCCCGACCCCGACCGGCACGCAGATTCCGCTGTCGCTGGTGGCCGACCTCAAGCTACGGCGCGGCCCGCCGGCAGTGAAGACGGAAAATGCCACCCCCAACGCATGGGTCTATGTGGACATCAGGACCAGCGACATCGGCGGTTACGTGGCGGCGGCGAAAAAACAAGTTGCGGACACGGTCAAAATCCCGCCCGGCTATTCGCTGGTCTGGTCGGGTCAGTTCGAATACATGGAACGCGCCGCCGCGCGCCTGAAAGTGGTGGTACCGTTTACCCTGCTGACCATCTTCCTGCTGCTGTATTTCAACTTCCGCAACCTGACCGCGCCCGCCGTGGTGATGCTGTCCATCCCGTTCGCGCTGATTGGCGGCTACTGGCTGATCTGGCTGCTCGGCTACAACATGTCGGTCACCGTCGCGGTCGGTTTCATCGCGCTGGCCGGCGTGTCGGCCGAGATTGGCGTGCTGGTGCTGACCTTCATCGACCAGGCCATTGCCAAACAACGCGCCGAACGCGGCGGACATTTAAGCGCCGCCGAAATCATGGACGCCGTGCTGCACGGCACCACCCAGCGCGTGCGCCCCATCGCCATGACCGCCACCGCCGTGATCGCCGGCCTGCTCCCCATCATCTGGGGTAGCGGCACCGGCTCCGACGTGATGCAGCGCATCGCCGCACCGATGATTGGCGGCATGGTCACCGCCACCGTGCTGTCGCTGCTGGTGCTGCCGGTGATCTACGGCTGGGTGCTGATGGCGCTTGAACGGCGCGCTGTAAAACGAGTTCCCGAGAACGAAGACAACTGAAAGGAACGATATGAAAGCCATTTATAAACTGCTGTTGAGCCTGACACTCCTGCTGGGTGGCATGAATCAATGAGTCCCGTCTGTTTCTGCCACAGGAGATTGGCATGATCCGGGTCATTCCAAATTTGCATCCGCTATTCGTCCGTTTCCCGGTCGCGCTGATCTCTGTGTCGGCATTCTTTCACTTGGCGGCAATGCTGCTGCGTGAGCGGCCACAACACAGTGTGGCGAAGCCCTCCGCCGTAGGAACGGCTTCAGCCGCGAAACCGTTCGCCAACAAGCCGGCTCCTACAAACGTGTCGGAGGTGCGGCCACGCTACGCCGCCCTCTGTGCGGTGCTCGCGCATACCACTTTGTAGCTGGGCGCACTGGCAGCCTTGCCGACGGTCGCCCTGGGTTGGCTGGCTTCCAATTCGGTCAATCATGATGAGGCAGGACATGCTGCGATGCTGCTGCATCGTGCCTGGGCCTTGGCCACCTTGGCAGTGCTGTTGCTGCTGGCAGGCTGGGATGCATGGAAACATAAAGTGGATGCCATCCCCGTATGGCCGTTTGTCGGTGCAGCGATCGCGGCATGGATGCTGGTCGCCAGCACCGCATGGCATGGCGGGGAACTGGTTTACCGGCATGGCCTGGGGGTGATGTCCCTGCCCCAAGCGGAAGGGCCGGGCCATACCCACGAGCACGGCGCAGGTCATGGCGACATGCCCGTGCAAGGTGAAGCGGTGCCGCATGAGGATGGGTATAGCCATGACGACGCCGCGAATGGCGAACACCCGCATGATGCGGGGCCAGACCGAAAAGCTCCCGCCGCTGACGGAGCGGATAGGGTGCCCGGCAAGACCGGACATGCCCACGCGCAGGGAACGCCACCACACGAGGATTAACGCGATGGAAGCGAGAGTGCATGATCAGTATGAATTTGGACTGTAAACGGGCAGCAGTCAAAGCGTTGCTGGAAATACCCGGGAATGCGACGAATGGAGGTGAAACATGGCAATCGATCCGGTATGCAAGATGAACGTGGAGCCGGAGAAGGCGGCAACCAAGCCTGCGGTGGCTGACCCGGGTAATGTGGAAAGGAAAAAATGAGTAAATTTATAGAAGGCAAAGTGGTAGCCAAACGGCGCTGGGCCGAGCGGTTGTATTCGTTGCAGGTGAAGGCCGGCATTGCGCTGTTCCAAGCCGGGCAGTTTATCAAGCTCGCGCTCGATATTGACGGGGAAGTGGTCGCTCATCCCTACTCCTTCGTCAATGCGCCGGGCGAAAAGCCGCTGGAATTCTATTTCATCGAGGGGCCGGATGGATTGCTCACCCAACGTCTGGCCGCGCTTGAAGCGGGTGACACGATTTTGATTGCACCGAACGCCGCCGGATTTCTTACGCTTGCCGAGGTGCCCGATGCGAAGCACTTATGGCTGCTCTCGACCGGTACCGGCATCGGGCCGTTCCTCTCCATCCTCAAAACCGCAGAACCGTGGCAGCGCTTCGAGCGCATCGTGCTGGCGCACGGGGTGCGCCATGCCAACGAACTGGCTTATGGCGAAACGATCCACGGCTTCGCGCAACAGCATGGCGAACAGTTCCGTTTTGTACCTTTCGTCAGCCGCGAGGAAACGGATTTTGCGTTGTGCGCGCGCATCCCGGAGGCGATCGCCGATGGCCGGCTGGAGGCTAGGGCAGGCGTTGCCCTTGCGCCGGAAAATTCGCAAGTGATGCTGTGCGGCAATCCCGACATGCTGCGCGATACGACAGAAACCTTGCTTGCGCGCGGCCTGAAAAAAAACCGGCGCAGCGCTCCCGGCCACATTACCGTGGAAAGTTATTGGTAAGCATGAGAAAAGTACCCGAAAAGGCGGGCATTCAGGAGCAGGCAGAGGCGGCTTTCGCCGAGGCATTGGCCGAGGCGCTGGACATGCGCGAGCATGAAACCGGCGACCACTCCAAGCGGGTCGCCTGCCATACCCTGGTATTGGCACGCCGCTTTACCGCTGACCCGGATCTGTTGCGGCAGATTTACTGGGGGTCGCTGCTGCATGATGTCGGCAAGATCGGCGTATCCGATGCCGTGCTGTTGAAAAATGGCGCGTTCAATGAAGATGAATGGCGCGAAATGCGCACCCATCCGGAGAAGGGACACCGCATCGTCTCGAAAATTCCGGGCATGAGTGAAGCAGCCGAAATCGTGCTCAGCCACGAAGAGCGTTTCGATGGCAACGGTTATCCGCGCGGGCTCAAGGGGGGGCAAATCAGTTTTGGTGCGCGCCTGTTCGCTGTAATTGACACGCTGGATGCGATGACTTCGGATCGGCCCTATCGCAAGGCGCTGCCATTCGATCAGGCGCGAGCAGAAATCATACGCATGAGCGGCACGCAATTCGACCCGGTGGCGGTGCAGGCATTTCTGGCGGAGGAAGCAACCTTGCGCGAAATGGTGGCAGTCAAGTGCATACAGCCCCACGATCCCGGCATTTCACCCATTAACCACAGCAAGGAATAGCCATGACATCCATTAAAGATCCGGTTTGCGGCATGAAAGTTGGCGACGACAGCCCGCATCATCTGGAACATGCGGGTCGGAGTTTTTATTTTTGCTCAAGCCACTGCCTGCACAAATTTCAGGCCGATCCCTCTCAATATCCCGAATCGGTTGGGGTCAACGCGGCCCCCGCAGATCACGTAAAACCAGCCGCTCCTGCAGCGGGTGGCTACACTTGCCCGATGCACCCGGAGGTGCGCCAGGCCACGCCCGGCTCCTGTCCAAAATGCGGGATGGCGCTGGAGCCTGTCGCCCCTGTCGCAGCGACAGCAGTCGAATACACCTGCCCGATGCATTCCGAGATCGTGCGCAGCGAGCCGGGCGATTGCCCGATCTGCGGCATGGCACTGGAGCCGCGCAATGCCCCGGCGGAAGATCATGCTGAATTGGACGACATGACGCGCCGATTCTGGGTGAGCACGTCATTGGCCTTGCCGGTGTTCCTCATGGCGATGGTCACCGACCTGTTGCCGCAAGCCATGCCCGCATCCATTTCGATGCTGACCGTGCAATGGATCGAGTTCGCGCTGGCGACACCCGTGGTGTTATGGGGCGGCTGGCCGATCTTCCAGCGCGGCTGGGCATCGCTGGTCAACCGCAGTCTCAACATGTTCACCCTGATCGCGCTCGGCGTCGGCGTGGCGTGGACTTACAGCGTGGCGGCGATGTTGCTGCCCGATATCTTTCCCCCGTCGATGCGCAGCATGGGTGAAACCGTGCCGGTGTATTTCGAAGCGGCAGCGGTGATCATGGCGCTGGTGCTGCTCGGACAAGTGATGGAATTGCGCGCGCGCAGCCGGACCGGTGCGGCAATCAAGCTGCTGCTCGGTCTCGCGCCGAAGACTGCGCGCATCGTGCGCTCCCCTCACCCCAACCCTCTCCCAGAGGGCGAGGGAGCAATCGAATCGCTGCGCGAATTTCTTCGTAACAGCAGCGAAGAAGATATCCCGATGGAACAGGTGCAGCCGAACGATGTGCTGCGCGTGCGTCCCGGCGAGAAGGTGCCGGTGGACGGCGTGGTGCTGGAAGGCACAAGCTCATTGGACGAATCCATGGTGACCGGCGAATCCATCCCGGTGGAAAAGACTGCGGGTGCGCGCCTGATCGGCGCCACAGTGAACGGCACCGGCAGTTTATTGATGCGCACCGAGCACGTCGGCGCGGACACCCTGCTGGCGCAGATCGTGCAGATGGTGAGCGAGGCGCAACGCTCGCGTGCGCCGATCCAGCGCCTGGCCGATGTGACTGCCAGTTATTTTGTGCCCACCGTGGTGCTGGCTGCACTCGCCACGCTGACGATCTGGGGCATCTGGGGGCCGGAGCCGCGCCTGGCTCATGCCGTGGTCAACGCGGTGGCGGTGCTGATCATCGCCTGCCCCTGCGCGCTGGGGTTGGCCACACCGATGTCCATCATGGTCGGCACCGGGCGCGGCGCGACCCTGGGCGTGCTGATCAAGAATGCCGAGGCGCTGGAAACCATGGAGAAGGTCAACACACTGGTGGTGGACAAGACCGGCACGCTGACCGAGGGCAAACCGAAACTGACCTCGGTCGTTCCGCTGGCCGGCTTCGACGCCGATGAAGTGCTGCGGCTGGGCGCCAGCCTGGAACGCGCCAGCGAACATCCGCTGGCGGCGGCGATTGTGAATGGCGCGCAGGAGAAGAACATCAAACTCACCGCAGTAAGCGAGTTCCGCTCGATCACTGGTAAAGGCGTGACCGGGACAGTGGAAGGTAACGCAGTGGCATTGGGCAACCTAAAACTGTTTGAGGAATTGAACATCGACGCAGGTGAATTGCCATCGCGCGCCGAGGCGCTGCGCGCAGACGGCCAGACCGTGATGCTGTTGGCCATCGATGGCAAGGCGGCAGGATTGATCGGCGTGGCCGATCCGGTCAAGGCTTCCACCCCGGACGCGATCCGCGCGCTGCACGAAGAAGGCGTGCAGGTCATCATGCTCACCGGCGACAACCGCATCACAGCGCAAGCGGTGGCGAAAAAACTGGGCATCGACCGCATTGAGGCGGAAGTGCTGCCCGAACAGAAGGCTTCCATCGTCAAACAATTGCAGGCGCAGGGGCGCATCGTGGCGATGGCGGGCGACGGCATCAACGACGCGCCCGCACTGGCACAGGCACAGGTCGGCATCGCCATGGGCACCGGCACCGACGTGGCGATGGAAAGCGCGGGCGTCACGCTGATCAAGGGCGACCTCATCGGCATCGTGCGCGCCGTGCGCCTGTCGCGCGCGACCATGAAGAATATCCGCCAGAATTTATTTTTCGCCTTCATCTACAACGTGCTCGGCATTCCGATTGCAGCGGGCGTGCTGTACCCGTTCTTCGGCCTGCTGCTTTCCCCGATCATCGCGGCGGCGGCGATGAGTTTCAGTTCAGTGTCGGTGATTATGAATGCGCTTCGTTTGAGGAAAACGCGGCTTTGAATTTGGTATAGCAAGGAGGCAAAAATGTGGGGAAATATGGGTGACTACGGCTGGGGCGGGATGGGTATGGGGTTGGGCATGCTGTTGTTTTGGGGGCTGCTGATCGCCGGTATCGCGATGCTGGTGAAATATCTGGGCGGCTCCGGCGCTTGCGGGAAGCGCGAGCGCGAGAAGTCCGCGCTCGATATGTTGAAGGAGCGCTACGCACGAGGCGAGATCGGGCGCGAGGAATTCGAGCAGAAAAAGCGCGATCTGGAAGGTTAATGCGATGTATCTACGGCACACCAAGCCATAAGGTACCCATAAGTAGGCATCATGTCTGATCCGCACGAAACACAATCGCGGCGACAAGAAGGGAGGAATGATGATGGACGGAGGCATGATGCAGATGCAAGACATGATGAAAATGCGCATGGAGATGATGGAAATGATGGTGGAGCAGATGTTGCAACATAAGGCGATGCACGACTGATGTCCGGGAAATATGGTTTTCCAGACCTCGCGTGGGCAGGATGAATGAAAACGAAGCGAAGAGCGCGATGAACAGAACCGCCGCGCGCATGACGCGACAGATCGAACTGAATCTGTTCGTGTTCGCCTTCCTGCTCAATCTGCCGTGGGAGTTGTTGCAAATACCGCTGTTCCGGCAGATGACCACCCTCCCCCATCTGGCAGGCACACTCCTCTGCCTGCGCGCGGCGGCCGGGGACGGTGTGATCCTTCTGCTGGCATACTGGATGGCAAGCTTGGTCGCCGGTTCGCGCCGCTGGATAGAACGCCCTTCGGCCCGCAACTGGGCTGCTTTCATCGGCGCCGGTCTCGCCATCACCATCGCCATGGAATACTGGGCAACGGCGGTTTCAGAGCGCTGGGATTACGCCGATACCATGCCCAGACTGCCGCTGCTGGGCACCGGATTGGCGCCGTTGCTGCAATGGATTCTGCTACCCCCGCTGGTAATCCGGCTGACGCAAAAACAAATCAATGGCTGACTGTTGCAACGACAAAGCCTGCGAGTTCGACGCGCTGCGCGGCCGGCAAAGCTCGACGCTCAAGATTGTGCTGGCGATCAATGCCGCGATGTTCGTGGTCGAACTCACGGCGGGGTTGATCGGGCACTCGGTCTCGCTGGTGGCGGATTCACTGGATATGATGGGCGATGCGCTGGTGTACGGCTTCAGTCTGTACGTGGTGGCGCGCGACGCAAGGATGAAGGCCAAGGCGGCGCTGTTCAAGGGGCTCATCATGCTGGGCTTCGGGCTGTTCGTGCTGGGTCAGACGGTTTACCGCATCGCTGTTCCGCAGCTCCCCATGTTCGAAGCGATAGGCGCGATCGGCCTGCTGGCGCTGGCCGCGAACGGCATGTGTTTTTACCTGCTGTGGCGGCACCGCGAGAACGACATCAACATGAGTTCGGTGTGGCTGTGCTCGCGCAATGACATCATCGCGAATGTCACGGTGTTGTTCGCCGCCGCAGGCGTCTGGCTCACCCAGTCAGGCTGGCCGGATATTGCGGTCGGCCTGGCGCTGGCCGCCCTGGTCCTGCGCTCGGCGCTGCATGTGTTGCGCGAATCCCTCAAGGAGCTACGCGTAGCCAGCGATTGATGCCTCACCGATTGCCTGAACATGGCCAAGTGACGGAATATCCCGGCCCTGGCCGGAATACTTTCAAATTTTACCGGTGACAGCCCATTCGGCCACACCCTCGCGCAGATGCACGGCTGAATAACCTTCCTGCTGGAGCAAGGCAACCGCATCGACCGCCAGCAGACAGTAAGGGCCGCGGCAGTAAGCGACGATGGCGCGGTCTTTGGGCAATTCTCCCAGGCGCTGGCGCAGTTCTTCCAGCGGTACGGACCTGGCGAACGGCAGATGCGCGTTCAGATATTCTTCCGACGGCCTGACATCGAGCACCACCACCTCGCCCTTGCGCGCGGCTTTCAGCAAGCTCTCACGGTCGCTGGGCACCAGATCGTTCGGTTGGGTCGCGATCTTCTGCAAGGCCAGTTGCAACTCGATCAGGCGCTCCTCCGCCAGCGTGTGGATCTGCACCCACAGGTCGGCCACTGCTTTGTCGGCGAGGCGGTAGTAGATGTTCTTGCCTTGTCGCTCGGTCTGAACCAGATGTGCCATGCGCAATTCGCGCAAATGCGCGCTGGCCAGCTTCACGCTGATGGAGGCTTCATTGGCCAGCATCTCCACGGTCTTTTCGCCCTGGCAGAGCAACTCGATCAATTCCAGCCGCTTCGGGCTGGAAAACACTTTGCCGATGCGTGCCACCTGCTCATACAGCAGGTCCTTGATCTTGCGTGCGTTCTTCATCTCATCGATCCGTTATGTTTTGGCATGAACGGTTGACACTGTAAATCATCTTGACAGCGCTGAACAGCCAGTGCTCTAATCATTCCAGTAGTTATTAGATTGTTAAACATAAAGGAGACGCCATGAAAACCCTGTTTATCCTTAACGACGCACCATACGGCAGCGAGCGCACCTATAACGGGCTGCGTTTGGCCGGCTCTCTTTCCAAGGAAAATGGGAATGAGGTACGCATCTTCCTGATCGGCGATGGCGCCTCGGCCGCGCACAAGGGACAGAAGGTGCCACAAGGTTTTTACAACATCGAGGTGATGATCGGAAACGTGGTCAGGCATGGCGGCGAGATCGGTGTTTGCGGCACCTGCATGGAAGCGCGCGGCATGACCGATGACGAGCTTACCGGCGGCGCGCACCACGGCACACTGGCGGAATTGACCGAGTGGACGATGTGGGCGGACAAGGTTCTGGTGTTTTAACTCTGGGGCACATGACGGCATCCGCGCCAATCTCGACCAGTTCCTGCACCAACTGCTGCAAGTCATGCTGGTGGGTTTCACCATCGGCATGATGCGCACGGTGGTGCCCGCACTGTCTGAATCCGAATTCGGCGTGCCAAAGAACTCCTTCATGCTGCTCACCGCTTTTGTGGTGGCCTTCGGTCTGGTCAAAGGCGCGCTCAATTTCGTGACTGGACGCTTGTCCGAACACATCGGGCGCAAGCGGATGTTGCTGTTAGGCTGGGCTGTCGCACTCACTGCCCATTCCCTTGCTGGTTTACTTTGCGCCGTGGTGGAGCTGGATCGTCGCGGCCACAGTGCTGCTCGGCATCAACCAGGGGCTGACCTGGTCGATGACGCAGACCTCCAAGCTGGACATCACCCGCGCCGACCAACGCGGGCTGACCATCGGCCTCAATGAGTTCTCCGGCTATGTCGGACTGGCGCTGGCGGGCATCATCACCGCTTATCTGGCGACCATGCCGGGGCCGCGCAGCGGACTGTTGTTGTTCGGCATGACCACCATCCTGCTGGCCATGCTGCTAACTTTGTTGTGGGTGAAGGACACGCTTCCTTGGGCGAAAAGCGAGGCGGCAAAACATATAGCGGGCATCAGCAGCGGACCGTTGGCGCGCTTCCCGACCAACATCGGCGCGCAACCGACGACGTGGGAAGTGTTCACGCTGGTGTCGTGGCGTGACAAACGCCTCGCCGCCATCAGCCAGGCCGGGCTGGTGGAAAAATTCGTCGATGCACTGGTGTGGGTGTTCTATCCGGTGTTCCTCTACCAGCGCGGCATCAGCCTGCCCGACATCGGCTGGATCGTCGGCGTGTATGGTTTCGTCTGGGGCGGTTCGCAGTTCTTCACCGGCAAATTGTCCGACCACATCGGTCGTTACATTCCAAACGTGCTTGGTATGTGGATCTGCGGAGCGGGCGTGGCACTGATGCTGCTCGGCGAAGGTATGGCCTGGTGGTCGCTGTCCGCCGCCGTCTCCGGCTTCGGCATGGCGCTGCTGTACCCCAACCTTTCCGCAGCGGTAGCCGACATCTCCCATCCCAACTGGCGCGGCTCGGTGGAAGCGGCGTTCTGGTTCGTGGTGGTGTCGATGTTTCTGTCGGGTGGAATACTCTGGGTGTTCGGCGAGGAGACGCATCCGCGCCCGGATACGGCAACGGCTGCGGCTTAATCCGGACGGACAATCCTCATTACCGCAAGGTTGAGGAGCAAGGGAACATCGCTCCGCGTAGCGCGCCCCTGCGCCGTATACCTATTTCAAAAGCGGGTGATCTGCAGGCAGTTGCTTCGAATACCAGATCGCCAGTTTGTGGCGCATGGTCTTTTCGGCGACTTGATCTTCGGGCAAGGGCACGATGACCTTGTCGTGAATCAGCAAGCGGTAGATGTATAACAGTTTCTCGCTCGCCGAATCTTTAGGTTCAAACACCACGACTCCGCGCCCCTCGGCATATTTGACCCCGGCCAGGAACGCCTCCTTGAACAAGGCGGCCTCATTTTTCAGTTTATGCATGACACCTCCCGAAAAACTCCATCAACAAACACTCATCAATACCGGTGTATCTCTATCGTCGTATGCACGATCTCTTCGTGCTGGCGCAGTTGTTCGCGCACCTCATCCGGCGCCAGCGTCTCGTTGCGCGTCACGAGGCTGATCGCGCAGGAATAGGCCGCCGCGCCGACACGCCAGACATGCAGGTCGACGATCTTCGTCTCATCCGGATGTCCGGGCACCTCGATGACTTCGCGTATCTCGTCGACGATGGGATGATCCATCTCGCGGTCGAGCAACACCTTGCCGGTATCGAGCAGCAAGCCTTTTGCCCAGCTCGCCACCAGTATCGCGCCGACGATACCCATCACCGAGTCCAGCCAGGACCAGCCGTAGAACAGGCCACCCGCCAGCGCGATGATGGCCAGCACCGAAGTCGCCGCATCGGCGATGACATGCAGATAAGCCGACTTTAGGTTCAGATCGTGATGATGATGATCATGCGCGCCATGTTCGTGATGGTGATGCCCGCCCCGGGCTTTGTTGAGGATCACGGCACAGACGACATTAACCAGCAACCCGATCACGGCAACAAAGATCGCTTCGCGGAAGTGGATGATCTGCGGCGAAAACAGTCGCTCCACCGAACCGGTGATCATCATCGCGGCGACACCGAGCAAAAAGATGGCGCTGGCAAACCCGCCCAGGATCTCGATCTTCCAAGTGCCGAAGGCGAAGCGCGGATCCTGTGCATAGCGCCGCGCCGCGCCGTAGGCAAAGGCGCTCATCCCGATGGCGAAGGCATGCGAACTCATATGCCAGCCGTCGGCCAGCAGCGCCATCGAGTTGAACCACCACCCGGAAGCAATCTCCACCACCATCATGGTGGCGGTGATCCACATCACGGCGCGCGTGCCGCGTTCGGCAGCGGGATTGCCGGTGTTGAATAAGTGGTGGTGAGACCAGCGTGGATCGTTAGGCAGAGACAAGGTGTTTGGAACTTGAATTGGAACTTGAATTGGAACTTGAGTTGGAACCGGGATTGAGATAGGGAAGTTTCACTTCAACCACGCCTGCACTCTATCGCAAGACAGTACAATGCACAATCACCTCCGCACCTGATCCTGATGGGGTTGCCGGGTCGGGACTACCTATTCCGACAGTGATACAATTTCCTCATCCAGGAGTGCCGTTCCGCCGAGCCAAACCAATTTTTTCCGGGGTATTGATGGAACCGTTTTCTGGTTTTACCCACCGTCCGCACGGACTATTCAACCCATTGCTTACAAGGCACCAATGATGGCCAACCCCACCCAAAACGGCGGCGCACCGCTGTGCATCACCCCGGTTGCCGAGAAGTCGGAGCTGGACCAGTTTATCCGCGTTCAAAACCTGATTCTCGGCTCCGACCCGGCCTGGATTCCCCCACTATTGGTCGAGCGGCGCATGCATCTTTCAGCCAAGAACAACCCGTATTTCCAGCACGCGCGCTGGCAGGCATGGATTGCCTGGCGCGGCGACCGGCCGGTGGGGCGGATCAGCGCGCAGATCGACACGCTGCATCTGGAACGTTACGGCGATGCGACCGGCTTTTTCGGGATGCTGGATGCGGAGGACAGCGCAGAAACCTTTGCCGCGTTGATTAGCACCGCCGAACAATGGCTGCGCAAGCAGGGCATGCGCCGGGTGCGCGGGCCGTTCAGCCTTTCGATCAACGAGGAGACGGGGTTGTTAATCGACGGATTTGATACCCCGCCGGTGTTCATGATGGGGCATGCCCGGCCCTATTATGCCGAGCGTATCGAGCAGTGCGGCTACGCCAAGGCACAAGACATGCTGGCCTACATGATCGCGCCGGATTTCGAGGCTCCCCGGATCATGCAGCGGCTGGTCGCCGCATCCGCGCAGCGGGTGCGGGTGCGCCCGCTCGACCGCCGGCACTTCGATGCGGAAATCGCCCTGCTGCGCGACATCTTCAACGACGCCTGGGCGGAAAACTGGGGTTTCGTGCCGTTCACCGAAGCCGAGTTTCACGAGCTCGGCCAGACCCTGCGCTTTCTTCTCCCGGAGAACTTGATCCAGATTGCCGAAGTGGACGGCGAAGCGGCAGCCTTCGTCGTCGGTCTGCCGAATATCAATGAAGCGATCCGCGATCTCGGCGGCCAGTTGTTTCCGTTTGGTTGGCTCAAGATGCTGTGGCGTCTCAAGGTGCGTTTCCCTGGCTCCGCCCGGGTGCCGCTGTTGGGCGTACGGCAAAAATTCCAGCATACCCGGCTCGGCCCCGGTCTGGCCTTTCAGGTCATCAACGCGGTGCGCAAGGAGTTGCAGCGCCATGGCGCGCGCCAGATCGAGCTATCCTGGATACTGGAAGATAACGCCGGGATGCGCAACATCATCGAGTCGATCGGTGGCCGCGCCTACAAGCGCTACCGCGTGTACGAGCGGCAACTTGACGCGCGCTGAAGCCGCCAAGCGCGCATTGGCGACGACCCTCGGCAGGATACGGCGCCGGAGGCGGATATGTTATATTTGCCCCCGTCCGCCAGCCTTGCAAAAGGCGATGCGCAAGCCAAACTTCAGTTCCAGCACAACACCACTAATTCCATGACATCACACGCCGATCCGACTTCCCCGCCGCCGCACACAATTGCCGCAGACTCATCGCGCCGGAAGTGGAAACGCCGGATTGCCGCCCTCGCGATCCTGCTGCTGGCGGCGGGCGCCATTTGGTTCGCCACGTCCGGTAAGTCTGCGGTGACCGATCAACGCGCTGACGGCCAGCACAGCGCCGTGCCAGTGGCTGCTACAGCGGTGCGCCTGGGCAATTTCGATATCCATCTTTTTGCCCTCGGCACCGTTACCCCGCTAAACACGGCCACCGTGCGTGCGCGCGTGGACGGCCCGCTCACCCGTATTGCGTTCAAGGAAGGACAATTCGTCAAAGCGGGCGATTTGTTGGCCGAAATCGACCCGTATCCGTTCCAGGTGCAAGTCAGCCAGGCGGCCGGACAACTGGCGCGCGAACAGGCTTTGCTTGAAAACGCGCAAGCCGATCTTGAGCGCTATCGCAACCTGCTTGAACTGGATTCGATTTCTCCCCAGATGGCGGATAAACAGGCATCACAAGTGCGCCAGTACCAAGCCACGGTGCAAGCCGCGCAAGGCCGTTTCGACGATGCCAATCTGCAGCTTGCCAACACCCGCATCCTCGCGCCGATCAGCGGGCAGGTGGGGCTGCGCCAGGCGGACACGGGCAATCTGGTGCGGGCTTCCGATGCCAACGGCATCGTGGTCATCACCCAGTTGCAGCCGGTCGGAGTGGTGTTTTCGATTGCGGAAGATGACCTGCCGCGCGTGATCAAACGCTTGCGCAGCGGCCGCCGCATTCCGGTTGAGGCTTACGACCGCGCGCAAAAAGAAAAACTCGGCAAGGGCCGGTTGCTGGCGATGGACAACCGGATTGACAGCGCGACCGGCACCCTCAAGCTCAAGGCCGAGTTCCCCAACACCGACGGCGCACTCTTCGCCAATCAATTCGTCAATGTAAAGATGCTGATCGAGACCCGCGCCAAAGCCATCCTGGCACCCACCGCCGCGCTTCAGCGCGGTGCGGCCGGCACTTTCGTGTATGTCGTCAAGGATGACGGAACCGTGGATGTGACACCGGTCAAAACCGGCCCGGCGCAGGGCGACATCACGGTCATCGAAGAAGGACTCTCCGCCGGTGCCGTGGTAGTGACCGATGGCGCGGACAGACTGCGCGAAGGCGTCAAGGTCGAGATCGTCGCGCGCGAGCCGCACACCAGCGGCGGCATCTGAAGGCCGGCCACCGCCCCGCCCGGCCATGAATATTTCGCGTCTCTTCATCCTTCGTCCGGTGGCCACCTCGCTGCTGATGGCGGCGATCCTGCTGGTCGGGCTGTTTGCCTACCGCGTCCTGCCGCTGTCGGCGCTGCCCAAGTTTGATTATCCGACGATCCAGGTCGTGACGCTTTATCCGGGCGCCAGCCCGGAAGTGGTGACCTCGACCATCACCGCGCCGCTGGAACGCCAGTTTGGCCGCATGCCCGGCCTCAACCAGATGGCTTCGACCAGCTCCGGCGGGGCCTCGATCATCACCCTGCAATTCAGCCTCGACCTGCCGCTGGATGTGGCCGAGCAGGACGTGCAGGCGGCGATCAATGCGGCGACCAATCTGCTCCCGCCGGACCTGCCGCAACTGCCGATCTATAACAAGGTCAACCCCGCCGATCCGCCCATCGTCACCCTCGCGCTAAGCTCGAAAACGCTGCCGCTGTCGCAAGTCAGGCAATTGGCGGAAAGCCGTCTGGCCGCCAAGCTGGCACAGCTTTCGGGGGTCGGACTGGTCAGCATCAGCGGCGGGCAGCGGCCGGCCATCCGCATCCAGGCCAATCCGAACATCCTCGCCGCCTACAAACTTTCCCTTGACGACTTGCGCACGGCCATCGCCAACGCCAACTCGAACCAGGCCAAGGGCGGTTTCGACGGTCCGATGCGCGCTTCCACGCTCAACGCCAACGACCAACTCAAGTCGGCCCGCGAATTCGAAAGCCTGATCGTCGCCTATCGCAACGGCGCGCCGGTGCGCCTGGCGGAAGTGGCCAAGGTCGTCGATGGCATCGAAGATGCGCGTCTCGCGGCGTGGGCCAACGAATCGGCGGCGCTGATCATCAACATCCAGCGCCAACCCGACGCCAACGTGATCGAAGTGGTGGACCGCATCAAGCGCCTGCTGCCCGAACTGGAAGACGCGCTCCCTCCCGCCATTGAGGTCAGCCTGCTCACCGACCGCACCGAAACCATCCGCGCCTCGGTGCACGATGTGCAGATCGAATTGCTGTTCGCGGTGGCGCTGGTGGTGATGGTGATCTTCCTGTTCCTGCGCAACGTTTCCGCTACCGTGATTCCCGCCGTGGCGGTGCCGCTGTCGCTGATCGGCACGTTTGCGGTGATGTATCTGGCCGGTTTCTCGGTCAACAACCTCACCCTGATGGCGCTGATCATCGCCACCGGCTTCGTGGTGGACGATGCCATCGTGATGATCGAAAACATCATGCGCCACATCGAGGCGGGCGAGCCGCCGCTGGAAGCCGCGCTCAAGGGTTCGCGCCAGATCGGCTTCACCATCATTTCGCTGACCCTCTCGCTGATTGCGGTCCTGATTCCGCTGCTGTTCATGGGCGACATCGTCGGCCGCCTGTTCAGCGAATTTGCGATCACCCTGTCAATCGCCATCCTGATCTCCGGCGTCGTCTCGCTGACCCTGACCCCGATGATGTGCGCGCGCCTGCTGCGGCATATTCCCGAGGCGGAAAAAACGCCGCTGTTTCGCGCCAGCGGCGCGTTTTTTGAGCGCGTGATCGCGCGCTACGGCAAGATGCTCGAATGGGTGCTTGAGCGCCAACGCCAGACCCTGATCGTCGCGCTCTCCACCCTGGCGCTCACCACGCTGCTGTACATTTTCATCCCCAAGGGCTTCTTCCCGCTGCAGGACACCGGCGCGATCCAGGGGATTTCGCAAGCCCCTTCGAGCCTCTCTTTCAGCGCCATGGCCGAGCGCCAGCAAGCGCTGGGCCGCGTCATCCTGCGCGACCCTGCGGTGCAAAGCCTGTCCTCTTTTATCGGGGTGGACAGCAGCAATCCGACCCTCAACAGCGGCCGTTTCCTGATCAATCTGAAACCGCGCGCGCAGCGCGATGCCGATGCGGGCGAAGTGATCCGGCGGCTACAAGTCGCACTGGCCGAAGTGAGGGGAATCGAACTGTATATGCAGCCGGTGCAGGACCTCACCATCGAGGACCAGGTCAGCCGCTCGCAGTACCAGATTTCGGTCGAGGATACCGACGCGGAAGTGCTGCGCGCCTGGATGCCGCGCGTGGTGGAAAAATTACGCGCGGACCCGCGCCTGGCCGATGTCGCCAGCGACCAGCAGGAAGGCGGCCTGCAGGCGCATGTGGAGATCGACCGCGCCCTCGCCGGCCGCCTCGGGGTCACCGCGCTGGCGGTGGATAACGCGCTGTACAGCGCATTCGGCCAGCGCCGGGTGGCCACGCTTTTCACCCCGACCTATCAGCAAAGTGTCGTGCTCGAAGTCGCGCCGGAATTCCGCGCCGGCACGGCGGCACTGGATACGCTGATGATCAGCGCGGCAAAGACGAACGGCAGTGCCGGACTGGCGGCACAAGTTCCCCTGTCGTCGATTGCGCGGGTGGAACAGCGCGGCGCGCCGCTGGCGATTACCCGCATCGACCAGTTTCCCGCCGCCACTATCTCCTTTAATCTCGCGCCCGGCGTGGCCCTCGACGAGGCGATCGACGCGATCGAATCCGCGCAGCACGAACTCGGCTTGCCGGCCAGCACCCGGATCAAATTCAAAGGCTCGGTGCTGGCCTTCCGCGCTTCGCTGACCAACCAGTTGTGGCTGATCCTGGCCTCCATCGTCACCGTCTATATTCTGCTCGGCGTGCTGTACGAAAGTTACATTCATCCGGTCACCATTCTTTCGACCCTGCCCTCGGCCGGCATCGGCGCCCTGCTCGCGCTGATGTTGTCCGGCAATGAGCTGAACGTCATTTCGATCATCGGCATCATCCTGCTGATCGGCATCGTGATGAAGAACGCCATCATGATGATCGACTTCGCCCTCGACGCGCAGCGCGAGCAGGGGATGACCGCGCGCGCCGCGATTTTTCAGGCCTGTCTGCTGCGCTTCCGGCCGATCCTGATGACCACCATGGCGGCGCTGCTGGCCGCCCTGCCGCTGATGCTCGGTTCCGGCGTCGGCTCGGAACTGCGCCACCCGCTGGGAATCGCCCTGGTCGGCGGGCTGATCGTCAGCCAGATGCTGACCCTGTTCACCACCCCGGTGATCTATCTCGCCTTTGACCGTCTGCTGCAATCGGTGCAGGCAAAATCCGGCGCGCAACCGGCGGCAGAGGCCGCCGACGAAGTGGCATGAGGGGGCCGCATGAACGTTAGCGCGCCCTTCATCCACCGTCCGGTCGCCACCACCCTTCTCACCCTCGGTCTGGTGTTGCTCGGCGCGACCGCGCTGCTGCAGTTGCCGGTTGCGCCGCTGCCGAGGGTGGATATCCCGACCATCAAGGTATCGGCCTCCCTCCCCGGCGCCAGCCCGGAAACCATCGCGGCGGCGGTCACCATGCCGCTCGAACGCTCGCTCTCGCGCATCGCCGGGGTTACCGAGATGACGTCGAGCAGTGCGCTGGGCGGGGCGCGCATCGTGCTGCAGTTCGACCTCGACCGCGACATCAACGGCGCGGCGCGCGACGTGCAGGCGGCGCTGAATGCCGCGCGGAGTCTGCTCCCGTCCGGCATGCCGGCCAGCCCGAACTACTGGAAGGTGAATCCGGCGGATGCGCCGATCATGATCCTCAGCCTGACCTCGGACACCCTGACCCAGGGCCAGTTATATGACGCCGCCTCCACCGTCGTCTCACAAAAACTGGCTCACCTCAAGGGCGTGGGCGAAATCGAGATCGGCGGCAGTTCGCTGCCGGCGGTGCGCGCCGATCTCAATCCGCAGGCGCTGCACCAGTACGGCATCGGCTTCGATGACGTGCGCGCGGCAATCAGCGCGGCCAATTCGAATCTGCCCTTGGGCGCGCTGGAAGACAGCCGGCAGCACTGGCAAATTTCCGCCAACAGCCAGGCGCGCAGCGCCACCGAATACCTGCCGGTGCTGGTCAAGTACAGCCGCATCGGCAGCGGAGTGCGGCTGGCCGACGTGGCCGGGGTCAGCGATTCGGTGCAGGATCTGCAGCGCGCGGGATTCGCCAATGGCAAACCCGCCGTGCTGGTCATCATCCGGCGCGAGGCCGGCGCCAACATCATCGCCACGGTCGAGCGCGTGGCCCGGCAACTGCCCGCGCTGCGCGCCGTGATTCCGGCCGCCGTCGACCTCAAGGTGGAAATGGAGCGCACCACCACCGTGCGCGCCTCGATGCGCGACGCCGGGGTCACCCTGATTCTGGCGGTGGTGCTGGTGACGCTGGTGGTGCTGTTTTTCCTGCGCAACGTGCGCGCCGCGCTAATTCCGATGGTCGCCGTGCCGGTGTCGCTGATCGGCACGTTCGCCGCCATGTATCTGCTCGATTACAGCCTCGATAATTTGTCGCTGATGGCGCTCACCATCGCGGTCGGCTTCGTGGTCGATGACGCCATTGTGGTGCTCGAAAATGTCTCGCGCCATATCGAGCACGGCGCCTCCCCGCATGAAGCGGCGCTGCGCGGGGCCAGGGAAGTCGGCTCGACGGTGGTGACCATGACCCTGGTGCTGATCGCCGTATTCATTCCGATGCTGCTGATGGGAGGCTATGTGGGGCTGTTCGTGCGCGAGTTCGCGGTCACCCTGACCGTGGCGATTCTGATCTCGCTCGCGGTCGCGCTGACCACCGCACCGATGCTCTGCGCGCAATGGCTCAAACCGGTCGCGGACAAGCCGCCAAGCGGACGCTTTTACCGCTGGAGCGAAGCCGGTTTTTCCACCCTGCTGCGCGGCTACGAGCGCAGCCTCGGCTGGGCGCTGCGGCATACCCGCTTGATGCTGCTGCTCCTGCTGGCGACCATCGGCCTCAACGTCTGGCTTTACATCGTCATCCCCAAGGGCTTCTTCCCGCGCCAGGACACCGGCCAGCTCTCCGGCCAGATCGTCGGCGACCAGAGCGCGTCCTTCCAGTTGATGGAAAAAAAACTGGCGGACTTCATCGCCATCATTCACGCCGATGAAGCGGTGGAAAACGTCGTCGGCTACACCGGCGGTGCGCAGCGCAATACCGCCACCCTGTTCGTCACCCTCAAGCCACTGGCCAAAAGAAAAGGCAGCGCCGACCGGATCGCCGAGCGTTTATCGGCCAAACTATCCAATCAGCCGGGCGCCACCCTCATCCTCAATCCGGTGCAAGACATCAAGGTCGGCGGGCGCCAGAGCCGCTCCTCCTACGAATACACCCTGCAGGCGGACGACCTCGATTTGTTGCGCCAGTGGGAACCGCGCATCCGCCAGGCGCTGGCCAAACTGCCGCAACTGCGCGATGTCGATATGGATGCGCAGGGCAAGGGGCTGCAAACCACGCTGACCATCGACCGCGACACCGCCGCGCGCCTCGGTATCAGCCCCAGACAGATCGATGCGGTGCTCAACAACGCCTTCACCCAGCGCCAGGTCTCGACCATTTACCAGCCGCTCAACCAGTATCGCGTGGTGATGGGCGTCGCGCCCGAGTACGCGCAATCCGCCGAAGTTCTGGGCCAGCTCCATATCGCCAACGGACAGGGAGACCAGGTGCCGTTGTCGATGCTCGCGCAAGTTGAACAAACCGAAGCCGCGCTCAACGTCAACCATCATTCGCTGCTCGCCGCCACCACGGTTTCGTTCAACCTCGCCAAAGGCGTATCGCTGTCGCAGGCAACCCGGGCGATCGAACGCGCCATGCAGGAGATCACCGTTCCCGCCACCATTCGTGGCAGCTTCCAGGGATCGGCGCGCGCCTTCCGCGAAGTGCTGGACAGCCAGCCCGTGCTCATCCTGGCCGCCTTTCTGACCCTGTACATCGTGCTCGGCATGCTCTACGAAAGCCTCATCCACCCGCTCACCATCCTCTCCACGCTGCCCTCCGCCGGGGTCGGCGCGCTGCTCGCCCTGATGCTGTTCCGCACCGACTTCAGCGTGATTGCCATGATCGGCATCTTCATGCTGATCGGCATCGTGATGAAGAACGCCATCATGATGATCGACTTTGCGCTGGCCGCCCGGCGCGAGCGCAACACCTCGCCGCACGAGGCCATCTTCCGCGCCTGCCTGCTGCGCTTCCGCCCCATCCTGATGACCACCATGGCCGCCCTGCTCGCCGCCATCCCGCTGGCGCTGGAAAGCGGCGACGGCGCCGAGATGCGCCAGCCGCTGGGCATCGCCATCGGCGGCGGACTGGTCATGAGCCAATTGCTGACCCTGTACACCACGCCGGTAGTTTATCTTTATCTCGACCGTTTCAGCGCCTGGACGCGCGGCTGGTGGCAACGACTGAGCCCCCGCCGCGCCCCGGTCTTCGTTTCCGCCACCGCCCCGACCCCATGATTACTCTCGACAAAACCCTGGCCGCGACGCTTGCCGCATGCGCCATTCTCAACACCGCCTGCACCCTGGGGCCGGACTATCAGCGGCCCGCCATCGACGTGCCTGCGGCTTACAAAGAAACCTCCGCCGTCGTCGCCCCCGAGGCGCGTGATGCCCTGCCCGCAGGCAACTGGTGGGCTCTCTACGGTGACGAACAGCTCGACCAACTGATCGGGCAGATCGAAACCCGCAATTATTCGCTGCAGGTGATCGAAGCGCGCGCGCGGCAGGCGCGCTCACTCGCTGAAATGGCCGAAGCCGCCCGCTACCCGACCCTGGTCGCCGGCGGCACCAACGATCTGGGCTTGGTCGCCAACTGGGAAATCGACCTGTGGGGACGCATCCGGCGCGACATCGAGGCCAGCGGCGCGGCCGCCCAGGCGAGCACGGCGGATCTCGCCGCGACCAAACTTTCCTTGCAGGCCCAGCTCGCGCAGAACTATTTCCTGTTGCGGGTGCGGGATACCGAGCTAAGCCTGTTGGAGGAAAGCATCGCCGCCCAGGAAAGATCATTGCAGATCGCGCAAAACCAGTACGCCGCAGGCGTGGTGGATCGTGCCGTTGTCGCCCAGGCACAAACCCAACGCGGCACCACGCAAGTACAAATGCACGACGCGCGCGCGGCACGGGCGCAACTGGAGCATGCCATTGCGGTGCTGGTTGGCAAAGCGCCGGCAGATTTTTCCATTGCCGTCGCACCGCTCAACGCACACGTGCCGGAAGTACCGTCCGAATTGCCCGCCGAGCTGCTCCAACGGCGACCCGACATCGCCGCCGCCGAGCGGCGGGTCGCCGCCGCCAGCGCCAAAATCGGCGTGGCCGAAGCCGAGTTCTACCCCTCGCTCGATCTGTTTGGCGGCGTCAGTATCCGCAAAGGCCTCCTCGGCGGCGCAAAAGTGGTGGCGCCGCTGTTCGTCGGCAATGCCGCACAAATCGGGCGCAGTAGAGCGGCAGCCGCCTATGAAGAGGCAGTCGCCAACTACCGGCAAACGGTGCTGGAAGGTTTCCGCGAAGTGGAAGACACCCTGGTCGCGTTGCAACATCTCGACCAGGCAGCGATGGCGCAAGACACGGCGGCGGCAGCAGCAAGCAAGACCGCAACCATCACCCAAAACCAATATCAGGCCGGTCTCGTCAGCCACCCCTCGGTGCTCAGCGCCCAAGCCGCCGCCGTTGCCAACCAGCGCGCCGCGCTAAACCTCCTGGGCCGCCGCCTGGTTAGCAGCGCAACCCTGATCAAAGCCCTGGGCGGCGGCTGGGAACCCGCCGCGACGACACGGAAAAAAGAATAAAAGAGCCGCCGCCTGCGCTTGCCTTCTCATCACTAACGGGCATGGCAAGTATGCAAACCCTGATGATGAAACTTGCCATGCCTGTTTCCCCCTATCCAACTTCCCCCCGCAAACGGGAGAAGGGGCAAACGAGAAAGGCGATTCTCACGCTAATGTAAGGGTTTGAACACCGGTCACGACAAGATGCCCAAGAATTATGTGTTTGGGCTTTTTTTATCGCGGTGACACACCGAGGGATATCCAAAAAAGAATAAGGGGAAACAAAATTTCGATTTTGATGTTTTTAATCGCATCGCGCCATGACAACCGACACCACAAACCGCAATTTTCCACTGCAGGAAGCGCGCACCCTGGTGCGCGGGCTGATGACACCAAATCCGCGGATTTACTGGGTTGATTTTTTGTTTCACATCACCCTGGCCTGGGCCGCCTTTGCGGTAGCCTTGCACGCGCCGACATTTTCACTCTGGCAGCTCGCGGCCTATCTGACTTCCTCGCTCGCGTTTTATCGCGCGGTGATCTTCATCCACGAACTGGCGCATTTTAAAAAAGGCACATTCAGACTCTTCCGGCTGGTCTGGAACCTTATCTGCGGCATCCCCTTGCTGGTGCCCTCCTTCACCTATGACGGCGTGCACAACGACCACCACAAACGCGACGTGTACGGCACCGGCGAAGACGGCGAATACATTCCTTTCGCGTTGCGCAAACCGCTCGGCATGGTCGGCTACGTCCTGCTGTCGTTCATCCTGCCCCTGTTCTTCGTCATTCGATTTCTGTTGCTGACCCCGCTGTCATGGCTCATCCCGCCGCTGCGCGGGCTGGTGTGGGAACGCGCTTCCTCGCTCACGATCAACATGGCTTACCAACGTCCGGCCAATGCCGTTCGCAACGACACCCGCTGGGAGTGGCAGGAATTTGCCGCCTTCGCCTTCGCGGCCACGGTGGTCACCTGCGTCGCGCTCGGGGTGTTGAGCCACAAAGTCCTTTTATTGTGGTACACGATCACCACGCTGATGTTTTTTCTCAACTCGCTGCGCACACTGGCCGCCCATGCCTACCGCAACCCCGCAGACCACAAAATGACCGTTGCAGGCCAGTATCTCGACTCCATCAACGTCCCCGGCAATCTATTTATCACCGCGCTGTGGGCCCCCGTCGGCCTCCGTTACCACGCCACCCATCATCTGTTCCCCCAAATGCCTTATCACAATCTCGGCAAAGCCCACCGGATTCTGGTCAACGACTTGAGCGACAACGCGCTTTATCTGGAAACCGCGCGCACCGGCCTGTGGGACGCGTTGCGGCGGATATGGAGAGAGGCGAATGCAAACTGCGTATTCCCCCGATAACAATAAAGGAGACGCTGATTAAGTCGTCATTCCCGCCCTTCGACATGCTCAGGACAGGCCGACATTTGGTCGAGCGGGAATCCGGTTTATTGATTTGACTGGGCTCCCGCCTTCGCGGGAGCGACGAAATCAGACTTGTTCAGCGTTTCCTAAAATCAACAATAGCGAATCAAGAGGTGAGCGTGCGCGACAGTTGCGATACAGGCAACTCACTTAAACAAAAAAGGCCAGAGCATCAAATTAAACGGTTTGAATCGGGAAACCGGCTTAAAATCTGACCATATTAAAAAAACCTCCCCCGCAATGCCAAGTAATCCAAAAATCAGCGTAATCGTCGCCGTCTATAACGGCGAAAAAACCCTACAACAGTGCATAGACAGCGTTGCAAACCAGACCTATCCGAATAAAGAACTCATCTTCATTGATGGTGGCTCAACTGACGCCACGGTGCGGATACTGCAAGCCAGCCAAAGCAAAATAGCCGCTTGGATATCGGAACCCGATCAGGGCATTTGCGATGCGTGGAATAAAGGCGTCGTCAGGGCAAAGGGGGACTGGATTTGCTTCCTTGGTGCCGATGACTATTTGTGGGATGAGACGGTGCTGGCGCGCATAGCAGCAAAACTTGCCGAACTTCCACCAGACATCCGCATCGCTTATGGGCGTGTAATGATCACCTCGCAAAGCGGTCTGCCCCTTCGTTTGCGCGGAAGGCCATGGAACAACGTCAAGCGCCGGATCAGGCAGAAAATGGGCATCCCGCACCAAGGGGCCATGCACCGGCGCGACCTGTTCGACGACCACGGCATGTTCGATCTGTCGTTCCGGATAGTCGGCGACTACGACTTTTTGCTGCGCGAACTGCACAACAAGGATGCAGCATATCTGGATGACATCATCGTATCCGGCATGCGTGTCGGCGGCATCAGCAACAGCATCCACAACAGCAAACTCATGCTTGAAGAGTTCCGGCGTGCACAAAAAAAACAGGGCTATCGTTTTCCTGGTTTCTTCTGGATAAAAGCCAGGCTGCTAGCGCAGCTGCGCATTTTCCTTTGTGAGGTATTGGGCGAAACAAGGGCGCGCAAACTTTTTGACCAAATCGGGCGCATCTCCGGGAAACCGGCGTACTGGACTCGGTTCGACGACTAAGCTGCCTGTCCAAAAAATAAGGGAAGTCATGCCTCGCTATTCAAACTTTGCAAAGAACCTGCTGATCACTCTCCTGTCAACGCTGTTCGGATTGATAGTGTGTTTTGCAATCGTCGAAGTGATACCGCTATCGGGCAATGCGACAGTAAAGTTCGATGCAGGTAAAAATGCTGATGGCGTTGACTATCTGGACTTATGCGCGCACGGGCCATGCGCGCATCCCGGTGTTTTTCATCCCCATGAGAAAGTGGTGCGGCCGGGACAGGCGGATGAAACCATCTACGACGTCACCTACACCATCGACAGCGACCATAGCCGTCTGGCCGCCATAGGCTCAAAATCATCCAAGCCCGGCATTGCTGTAAATTTCTTCGGTGGATCATTTATGTTCGGCGAAGGGCTGAATGATGATCAAACCATCCCCTATTTCTTTACCCGATTTGTTCCTGGCACCACGGTAAAGAATTACGGATTTCACGGCCATGGCGTTCATAACAGCCTTAAATTGCTGGATGACGGCAAAGTTGCCCCGGCGCAAATCCAGATCATCATGACCGGGGCTTACCACGCCCCCCGTGCATCGTGCGGCAAGGACTACACAATGAATCATCCCTCGTATCGCCTGAAATCCAATGGTAAACGACAGAGCGAATATGTATCGCGATGCAGTGAGCGCGACCCGGACGAGTTACGGGCAATCAACCAAACTGGGTTTGATGCGCTGTATGACAACTATCTATCAAAACTAAAACTGTCAAAACTGTTGTTCAATCCCGTGCGCGAGGCATATACCCCAAAACAAATGGATTTGTATGCCGCTGTGCTTTCCGATTTCAGACAGCTTAGCGAAGAACGGAACGCCACCCCCGTCGTCATGTACCTGAAAGAACCCTGGCGTCGCCTCCTTGCGCTACCCGACTATGCCGACCCCATGCCGGAAAAGCTGGATGAGGAAGGCTATTCATGGGTGGATGTTTCTTTGGCGCCAAACTTTCGCAACGTTCCAAGGCAATACTATTTACATAAGTTAAACAAGCATCCATCGGCACTGGCGAATTGCCTCAGGACAAGATTGCTGGTGGATTATTTGGTGCGTATCAATAAAGTGAGCAATGCCAGCGTAAATAACGATTATGCCTGTGCCGATCAAACTGCATCGAGCACCAGGAACTAGCCGATTTTCTCTTCCCGGCGAAGGATGCGATAAACCTGTATCGGCAGCACTATCGCCCCGAGCAACAAGCTAAAAATTGTTCCCAGAACAATCCCGCTCACCCCCATATCCATATGGCGCACGAAAAAAATAGAAAGGGGAATATTAACAATCATGCCAAAAAATATGGCATAGAGCTGCGGCTTGATTGCACCAATACCGTTAACAAACATTGCATATATGTTGTTCCACGCGGTTATTAAAACGAAAATTCCCATCATCAGTACCACTGAATCAGCAACTTTGATGTCGGTTCCAATCCAGAGGGCGATGATCGGCTTGGCCAAAAAAACCATGGCACCTACGAAAAACCACAGGGCGACGAAAAACCACAATTGTTTTTTAAGCATTCTCCTTATCCATGTCATGTCTCCCCGATGGTACGCATCAGCATAAGCCGACCACAATGGGAAACAAATTAAACCATGTGCGAAAGTGAGGACACCAAACAGCTTGAATACGACATCGTATGCCGTAACGGAAGCCGGCCCGATAAGTTGTGTGATTAGCAACTTATCAGTTGTAAATATGACAAGCATGCCGATCTGAATAATCAAGAATTGCGATCCCGCCCCCAGCAAAGCGTGAATATGCTGTTTTTCTATGGAAAAGTGCGGTTTTAGATCCTTATATGTTTGAAAAAACCAACCACTCAACAACAGGTTCGCCAGTACCAGAGAAACACCATAGGCTATCCCCAAAAGTGGCAAAGAAGCTGTCGTGGTGCGCGACAGAATCCAAATCAATGCAAGCACCAATACATTGGAAATAACTTGTCTTAAAGCAAGCAACGAACTTTTCTGTATCGCATTAAGCAGCGCGGTAATCAGTCCGGTCCAAAAATTGAAAAGAATGAAGGATGCTGTTAACTGCATGGTGAGGCGCAAATCTCCTTCCGGCAACACATTTGTGTTGAATACGATCTGCCATGGAATAAAAAAAGAGACGGCCATGAGGATGATCCACAATCCCAAGGCAAGCAGACCAATCAGGGTGTAACCGGATGCGATATAACGCGCCGCTTCCTCTCTTGCATTTCTGGCAATGGATTCAGTAATCTTGTTGCGCAAACCATGACCAATCCCCAAATCAAAAAAAACAATCCATGAAATGATGGAGAGCAGGGTTGACCATATACCGAACTTCTCCTGTCCGAGATAATGGATCATCATCGGAACGGCGATATACGACGCAACAACGGCAACAGCTTTATAGATCACCGCGCCTTTGATTTGGCGAAAATAATTATGGGAGCGGGCTGTGCCTGTTTCAGTCATTGTGCGCAAATATCCATCTAACCATTCCAGCCACACTAATTCATGATCAAATTTTACAGATTGAGCAGCCCCCCGGTTTCGTGGAGGTTGTTTGGTTGAAGCTAAACCACTGTGGCGGCTTCCTTGGCGAGTTACCGGTGTCAGTTTACCTCAATCTCTGCGCCAGAAGTGGCTCCGCTTGGTTGGACAGTTTTTTCCATTTCTTAAGTGGAAGCCTTGCGGTTAAAGCCTACGCTGCTTTTTGCATTGCAGGCAGGTTGTCGAAGTAGAACTCATCCGGCGTTTTGTCGTCAAGCGCCGTGTGAGGTCTGTTCTGGTTGTAGAACCTGAAGTATTTCTCCAAGCCCCGCTTTGCATCGCTCACGCTGTCGTAGTTAGTGCAACATTGTTTCTGTAAATTCGAATTCATCCGACCTGGCGCACGCGCAGAACGGCTCGCCAAAGTCAGCGAGGATCGCAGGCGGGTTCTTCGGGGTTATATTAGCAGCAACCTTGAAGGA
>Ga0210043_1000348_pt1 | contig 48763 bp, 66 predicted proteins | sample CryGeymet201501t_FD_183990 | JGI IMG/M metagenome (GOLD analysis project Ga0210043, IMG submission 183990) | Groundwater microbial communities from Crystal Geyser aquifers in Utah, USA - Crystal Geyser metaG 2015-01t (SPAdes) (version 2) | ecosystem: Environmental > Aquatic > Deep subsurface >... | reverse complement strand
CAAGTCTTGTTGGGTCTTTGCATCGGTTTCCGACATACAAGAACCGCCCGGGGTACTTGCCTTTTGCTTTTGATAATGCCATCTCTCAAGCGAACTACCCAGAACTTTATGCGGAGGTTGGGGACCTGTACGAGGCTATGCACGTTGCGGCTGGGGATGATGCGAGTGGAGCGGGGATGTTTTATCCGACTCCTGTGCCGGGGTATTATAGTAGGACTGGGTTGCCTGATTTGAGCTATGCCTCGACGGATAGGTCAAGTAATGCCCTCATAAACGTAACCCACCACATAAGCCGGAATGGAACTCCAATCAAGATTATTGGTGATGATGTTCCGGCCCCGCTTGTTTCTGGGACTGTTTATTATGTTGTCGTCAACAGTGCAACTTCTATAAGTTTCGCTACAACAGAAACCAATGCCATAGCTGGGACGGTTATTACTCTCACTGATGCTGGCTCCGGCACCTTCCGCCTCACTCAAGAAGGGGTACAGGTTGATGATGCGTTTCAGGGGCATTGGCACGATTTTTATTTTCACACAGGCCCGTCAGAGGGCGGATCAGCTTATAATAATATAGCCAGTACAACGGCTGATAGTAAGGGACCTGGAAAATACAATGTAAGAATACCCATAACAGACGGCGTAAACGGCACCCCCCGCACCTCCAACGAAACCCGCCCGGTTACCACGTATGAGTTTGGGTATATAAAGAGTGAGATGATCACGCCTGCCGGGGAGCCGGTGAGTGCTTTGAGGTATGACACGGGATGGGTGGCGAATAGTGATTGGTCTAACTTTATAGTTGATATTGTACATAATCTGAATGCAAATATGTCAGATTTGATGGTCAAGGTTTTGTTAAGCACGGATGGGACAGATGCAAATAGCTTTACTGTTGATACTGGTATGTATAATGCATACACAGCAGGTGCTGACCGTGCCATGGGCTACACACTTTATCAAACAGATTTAAATACAATCAATCTTCAAGGAGGTGCTAATTATTTTGTACGACTTTTTAAAGGTACAGGAACCGGAATACCAATAGCCTCTAATCCTTATTATTACAAAGTAGTAGTAACCAAACCAAATCTAATCTCCACAGTGAGTGTACCCCCAGTACGAAGCGTCACCTCTAACTACACCCTTGCCGCTCAAGATTCAGAGATTATCGAAGTCACCACAGGGGCAAGTGATGTGACTATAACCCTCCCGGACCTTGCCACGAGCCGGGGGAAGGTGAAGAGGATTTACAAAGTCGATGACGGCGCCGGGCAGGTGATTATTGCGAGGGCGGGCAGTGATACGATAACCAGAGCGGGGTTGACTCAAGTGACGCTTACCTCCAAGGGGGACTTCTGGGGACTCCGGGCACTTACGGGGAAATGGGAGTTGTTTGAGGGGTTTGAAAGTGGGAGTTTATCTGCCGGAACGCAATTTATAAAGCACTACAACTCCAAGATGGAGCAAAGAAAATTGAGCGTGCTTTCTGGATTGTCACCAAACTTGTTGAATGGTGTGTATTATGTAAATTTTACATTTACATATGACATTTCTTTCATTAGGGTTGACACTGTCGATGGAGCATTTAGGGTTGCATTTGCTGTATCGTGGATCGGATATTCGTCGGTAATTAATTCAACGGGGGTTTTGACTTCTTTTGATTTTAGGGGGATCTGTTCATCAAGTTTCTTAGCTGCAGAATATTTAGTTAGTATTGCTGGATCATGGTATTAAAATGAAAGACTACAGATGGACAGTGAGCGGGCCATGGGCTTTAGGGTGTAAGGAGACGGAGACGGAGTGGAAGATGGAGGTTGAGGGGGATGTATGCTATGTTGCTTTTAAGGGGAGCACCTCTCTGATGGACTGGAAGCAGAACTTTAGTATTTTACCAAAACTTATAAGGCCGTACAAATCAAGTGAATTTCGTTGGTATGTAAGTAGTGGTATTTTTGATAAGTTTAATTCTGTTGCTTTTGATATTAAAAAGCTTATTGATGATTTAAAACCAAAACGAATTGAAGTATATGGCTTTTCACAAGGAGGAGCCGTAGCTAAACTTTGTTGTGAATGGTTATGGTTCAATTATAAAGATATAGCAATAGAAGTGCATACATATAATGCACAAAAAGTTATTTGGTTTTGGAACAAGCATAAATTAAACAACAGATTTGAAAAGCTTAACTGTCATATTATACGTCGCGATATTGTTTGGCGTGTTCCATTTTGGTGGCTGTTGTACTTAAATGTAGGTAAGCTTATTAAATATGGTAAATTTGGAATTTCTTTTCCATGGAACTGGAAAAAAACACACATGAGCTTTAAGGAGTATGTATGACTTTTCTTAGCATCTTGACATTCATCAAAGATATTGACCCAATTAGTGCAGTACTGTTAATACTTATTTTACTAATAAGTATTTGGCAGGGATGGATAACAGTACAAGGAATAAATATTAAAAAGAAAGCTAAAGCTGTTACACCATTACAATGTCTTTATGGTAGAGCAGGTGCTTGTACATTAACTCGTTTACAAATGGAATATGCCGAGTCTGCCATAAGTGAAATGAAAGCAAATTCTTATTCTGGTTACTTAAAAATTAGAAAAGAAAAATTAGGTGGTAAAGCTGAATTAGCAAAAGATAGAGATGCGCATCATTATAATGCTGTTTTATATCAAGTTTGGGATTATGTAAAAGATATGATGCGTTATTTCTTTAGAGAAAATCATCTTGCAGATATGACGCCTTCTGAATTTGAATTGCATGCACAAAAAAGAGTTGATACTATAATGACAAGTCTTACAGAGCGCTTAACATTACTGTATTATCCGGATAGCAATCCAGACAGAATAGAATTATATGATTATAATATGCAGTATATTGTGCCAAGCATAAAAATTATGCTTAAAGATATTTTTGTAGAAGGTCGAAAATTAGCCTTACAATTTGTTGATGGTAGTCTTGATAAACATATGGAGCGTAAGGTATGAGAATATTATTTTCGGTACATAGGCAAGAATTAAAAATTATACATAGTAATAGTAACTGGACATGCGAGGCATCTTCAATTGTACGTAATGAGTTAAATGGCTGGAGACCAAATATTAAAAAGATACCTTCTGCTGAAGTTGTTCATATGATAACAATTGATAATATAGAATCTAATATACCTGTTATGCCAAGACATTTTCCAATTGGCTTATGGAATGTAACTGGCGTACAGTATCGTAATGACAAGTGGCGCGCGCCATTGATTATAACAACTGATGCTTATCAAGTATTGGACCAATGGGATTTGAAAGCTAATGGCGGTTATGCAAATATAACTAATTATAAAGTTAATGATTATCAATATCATTTGCATTTTTCGCAATCAAATACTACACAAGGTTGTATTAAAATACACACCCTTATAGACGTCTATAGATTAGCTGCAGAAAGCCTTATGGCTTTAGCAAATAAAGAAAAAGTATTATTGGAGGTAATATCATGAAGATGAGTTTTGGAAGGAAATTCTGGGCAATGGTCATTGCATTATTGTTAATGACTGGTATTCTTTTAATTGGAATGCTTGCTGTTAATCCTACACCTGTTGATGGTTCAGTATTGTTTATATACTGTATTATGGTAGTGACAGTGACATTTATGTATGTTGGTGGCAATGTTTGGAATGCTTGGATAAAAAGCAAGTATTTCCATTCTGAATTGGCAGTAAAAAATGAAAGTAAAATATAAGCTAGCTTTCATTGGCCTCTCAATATTATTGGGAGGCTTATTTATTTTAGGCCTTGTTATAGGAGTAAAACGTGAAAAGAATAAGCATAATAATAATGCTAGTAATGTCAATATTGATGGTCCAAGCACAAACAATGGAACAGCAGATAGTATTGAACATTCTGCAAAACTTAGAGAACTCCATCAACAGTATATCGACAACAGTAGACAGCTTCGTAGTGACAACGAACGAACGACTGACGTCCTTAGAGAACAATGTGGAACAGCAATCAGTTACATTGAACAGTTACGAGCAGTCTATAAAACTAATAGCTGATAATAGAACTAGCGACAATCAATACTATAATTCTAAATTAAACTCAATGAGAAAAGAATATATTGGTTTATGTATTGCAATAGGTGTGGTAGAGCTTATTTTAATTGGTATGACGTCTGTAATAATTGGAGGTAAATAATGGCAAATCCAGTTGTTATTTCAATTCCTGAGTGGACATGGACAAAGATCGCAGAAAATGTTGTTACTGGTATTATTGATATGCTTGATTCAAGTATGCAATATTATCAGACATATCGTGTTACTGGTGAAGCTGCACCGACAGCACCAAGTAATTTAGTTATACCAACAGAAGCTGTACGCATGTTTCAACAAAGTAATAGTGAAGGTATATCTGCAATTACTGGCATTGATGTTTATGTACTTGCATTAAACACTGATGATGACGCTGTAGATGTTGGTAAAATAAGGGTGAGCATATGATTGGTCATGGTCCTAAAGAAGGTTTGTCTATTGGTCGTTTTGGCGATACAAGATGGGATGATTTAGCCGGCAGTCTAATTGCTGCACGTTTAGATATTGCATCTGGCCGTTTACATTATGATTATTTTAATGGTGGCGTTATAATGGATAGCAATGCACGTTATCCAGATGAACCTATTGTTATGGCATTACAATTTAAGCATGCAATGAGATATGGTGCAGGAGCAGTATTAAGACCACATCTACATTGGTTGCAACAGCAAAGTGCTATGCCAAACTTTTTAATAGGCTACAAGAAAGTAGCACAAGGTGCAGCGACTACATTTGAAGTAGACTTTTCAAATTTTACACTACTTCATATACCAACAAATGTATTTACTTATACAAGTGGTACACTTGTTCAGATAACAAAGTTTGCTGAAATTGATGCTTCAGACTTAAATTTATCTTCACAAGTTACATTTGTTCTATTTAGAGATACAGCCAATGTCAGTGGTTTATTCAGTGGTGTTGACCCAGTAGCTGCTGATGTTACTGTATTATACCAAGACCAGCATGTACTATTAGATAGTACAGGAAGTAGTCAGGAGTATGCAAAATGATTGGTAATGGCTTGCCTAAAGAATATGATGTTAATGTACAGTCACAAACAAGTAATTTTTATAAGTATTACTTAATACAAGAACTTAAGACTGACATAATGCTTACTTCTGATATAGCCGTTGACGATACAGTTATAAATGTTACAGCAGGGCATGGTTTTACAGGTGTGGGTTGTGAATGTTTAGTTTTACGTGATGGTGATAGCGTAGCACAATTAGTTGTTAAAAGTGTCAATGTAAATGCAATAACTGTACATATGCCAATTGCTGATGCTTATTCAATATTAACAACAAAAGTTATTCGTGGTACAGCAGATATGAATGTAGATGGCTCTGTGACACCTATTGAATTTAAGTATTCAAGTCATGGTGATACACGTGCAATAATACCATTAGATATAAGTGAAATATCTATTGTTATGCAGCACGGAACAAATGTTCCTGATGATTCAAGATTTGGTGGTTTAGTTGAATTAACAAACGGTTTATATATAAGAAAACAAGATGACATAAAAATGAATATTGGTAACTTTAAATGCAATCAAGATTTTAGAGATACAGGTATGATTATTACTTATTCTGATAAGGCACCTTCTGGAGCATATGCCACTAATATACTTTTTAATATTGAGAATGTCACTGGCCAAGTTATTCGCTTAGACCCAAGAAATAATGATGAATTAGTCGCATATGTACGTGATGATTTAAGTCTTTTGGCTGGTATGACAAGACTACGCATATGCTTTGTTTACTCGTTAACAATTGGCGAATAATTTATTGTGAGTTAACTAATAGGCCCTCTTTTAAGAGGGCTATTTTTATATTTTTTTCATACAATTTTTTCTTACCATTCTTTGGATTTACTTTTTCAATAAACTCACTTTCTTCTAACAGTAGCATATGTGTAGACAGTTTAGTTAAAAATAAACTATTGTGTAAACTTCTTTTGTTCAGTATAGTTTTTAATTCTATTACGTCTGTCATACCCCAATCAGCAAGATAATTATGCACAAATACAACTTCTTCATGCGTTAAGCCTGAACATTTCTTTCTCATGGTATTCCCTTAAAATAGATTCTTATAGGTTTTCTACAGTCATTGACTAAACAAATTATATACAATAATGAATATACGAATATCACCTAAATATAATCTTTATCAGTCAATGACTATTTAGAAGATTATTTATACAATGAAGTATTATATTTATCAAAGTTTAATTCAACGAGTCTTTCAAGGTGTAAATGTGGACCAGTGGACTTTCCTGTATTACCAACATAACCAATTATTTCGCCCTCTTTAACTAAGTCACCTTCATGGATAATTGTTTTAGATAAGTGTGCATACATTGTTATGCCTTCGGCATCCATTATTCTTATCATTCCACCGTATATTGGATGTCCTTTGTAATAGCCATTTGGCGCGGGCCAATGGTCAATAACAATACCAGCAAAGCATGCACGTACAGGTGTTCCTTCTTCTGCAGCATAATCAACACCTCGATGAAAACCTACTTCACCACCACTCGATACTGTTGGGTCTCTTCTAAAGCCAATACCGGATGTTTTAATAAATGGGCCATCTATCGGATTAGATATACTTTGTAGCCCCATTGCAACCATTAAAAATAAAACAATAAATCTTTTCACTATGTACTCCTTATTTTATAAGAGTAATGCTTTTAAGACACTACGATTATTTATTAGGTCTTTTGTTTCGCATAAAAAATATCTGGCCAATTCTTTTTTGGCATAACATTCAAAAATATTTAGTTTATTCATTACATACCAATTATCTTTTATTGTTAACAATAAAAAATATTTTTCGCTTACTTTTTTGCAATATTTATTATACCAATTAAGTTGCCCTGGACGCCAAGGTATTTCTATTATATCATATCTTGGAACTTTTGTCAACTCTTTTAATTCAATCCAGCCAGATATTTTCCTATATCCATACCATATATCTGGTATACCTATACCCGTATCACCAGACTCAATTGGCTGAAACATTATTTCTGGCAATAAAGCAAGTAGTTCTTTACGCATATACTTTTCTAACATAGTAGTTTATAAGTCTCCTTCGGGTCAACATATTCTGTTAAGTCTGCCCAGTCGCTTCCAAGTTCCATATCAGCAATAATAGGTACTTTTAGGTCTACACAAGTTTCCATTATATGCTTCATTTCACAAAATGCATCAAGGCCTTCTTTAGTCTTTGGAACAGAAACATCTATTTCATCATGCACAGTAATATGTGGTGCTAGTACATCAAATATACCAGCTTTGAATATTTCGTACATACCTTTTTTCATCAAGTCTGCTGCTGAACCCTGAATCAATCTACAGAACATTGTATATGCTTTGTTAGGGTCAAGTAGTCTTGAGCGTCTTTTAAGGAACGTTCTAATATAACCACGTCTTTTAGCAACATCTTCAACAGTACGAATAGTTGCTTTGATAAAAGGTGCATGACTATGATATATATTAAGTGTTGCATAACAATAATCAAGTTCCCACTGAAAGAATTCAGCCATATGCTTTGCACCCATTCCATATGCTACACCAAAGTTTAGGTTTTTGGCATATCTTCTTTTAAGTCCTGTTAAGTCCACAATATACTGATGATAATCTGTACGCGGATTAGCATTATATTTTGCTCTTACTTCTTCTGAACCTTCTCCTCTTGCAAAGTGTGCCATAAAACGATACTCAATTTGTGAATAGTCAATCTTGCCCCACCAGCAATCATCGAATGGTATAAAACATTCACGCGATAATCTACCATAATATTCATCAACACCAATAGAAGGTATTTGTTGAAGATTTGGATTTGCTGAAGAAAATCTACCAGAGCGTGTGCCATAATCATCAGTACGCATATTATAGAAGCTACAATGAATTAAATCATTGTCGCTTACAAACTTTACAAGACTGCCATCAATAAAAGTATTTAATACTTTATCTGCTCTTTTTAGTTCACTTAAATCTTTGGCAAGTTGCATACCTACTTCATCATTATAAGGTTGTCCATCAGGAAATGTTGCTTGACCCTTGGCTACTTTTAAAAGATAATCTCTTGGTATAGATGCATTACCTTTAACTGTTGTTGGATACGGAATACCACTTTCATCAAACAAAAAAGCAAGATGCTGGGTACTTCTATAATTAAAATCGAAGCCAGCATTTTTTGTAAGCTTTGTTTTGTAGTCGTATATTTTCTGTTCTAATTCTGCTGCATTTTTGTCTCTTACATTAGTTGATATTCTTACGCCTGTTTTTCTAAAAAGTAGTAGTGCCCATGTCAAGTCACACTCTAATTCCATTAAAGGTAACAAATCTTCTTTTTCAAGTAATGGCTCTTGAACATGCCATACTCTTACAGGTAAACCAATATCTTGCATAACATAATCGTATACCATATAATGTGGCATCTTGTATAGCCATTTTCTTGCATCACCTTTTAAATTATTTATTGCACAGAATTCTTTTATCTCAGCATCATTTTTGCCTTCATCAAAATATTTCTTGCCCATAAAGTCAAGTGTATATTTGCCTTGATTTTCATCAAGTAATGCTTCTGCAATTCCTACGTCTATAATTTTACCTTTTATTGGTAATTGACACCAATTTATAAGCCAGTCTAAATCATACATAAGTCTTTGACCAATTAACAAAGTTGATTCACTTATTTTGCTAAACTGTTCTCTTAAGTATTTTAAATTTGTTTCTCGTATATTCTGTGTACAATCATAGTGGCCGAGGTTAAGGTACATTTTATTGCCATGCGAATCTTCAATACCAACACCAAGAATATAACCATTTGGATTTTTAAAATCTAATGGTATACTTCTATATACTCCTGGGCCACCTTTCTCTAAATCTGGGTCAAAGGTTTCTATATCTATTGACAAATATTTGCTAGAGTTTAATTCTGGATATTGCTTCATTTTTTGTCTCCCTTACTTTCTTTGCTACAAGATAACATTCATCAGTACAATATTTTTTAGCATGATGTGTTGTTGTAAATTCTTTGCCACATACTGCACACTTTCGTATACCTTGTTCTTTTGGTTCATAGCATGAATTCTGAAATATGCGACAGCATTCAACACAGCAGTATTTCTTTTTACTATCATTTGTTTCAAATTCTTTGCCACAATTTCCACATATTTTTTTAACCATCGGCTTTTTGACATATCTGTATTTTTTTTCATAAACTATTTCTCTGCACTTATTGCTACAGTACTTTTGAAAAGGTCTATACTTGACAAAAGTCTTTCCACAGCATTCACAGTGTCCAATTCCATATTCCATGGTATACCCCTTAAATAGATTCTTATAGGTTTTCTACAGTCATTGACTAAACAAATTATATACAATAATGAATATACGAATATCACCTAAATATAATCTTTATCAGTCAATGACTATTTAGAAGATTATTTATGCTCATTATTAAGATAGAATATTTTTAAACGTTTTAATTTAAACTCTTTCATAAATGGCACGAGTTCATTATTAGAATCAAAAAATCTTTTTAGCTGTTCTAATACAATTTCACTATCTGCTATTTCTTCGCAAATCTTTTTAGAATTAGTATAAGAATCATCACGCATGTACTTTGTTAATTCTTTTGTTAATTCAGAAAATTCTTCAATAGCAACACATAGTTGGTGTACTCTACCTTTTTTAGTTTCTAATAATTCATATAACTTATCGCATTCAACTTTATTTAACATTTGTTATTCCTTATCAATAAAAACATCTTGTCTTTGGCCAAAGTCATATTCTATATCTTCAACAAATATAGGCATATTTATTTTAAACCAATTATATAATTTGCGCATACATTCAGTCATTTGTGGATGGTCTTTACCAAATATTCTTATTTTAAGTATACTTCGCCATTCTCTTAAATTAGTCGTCATAACTAATTCTGTTTTCATTGCCAATGGTAACATTGCCCTTGCTTGCATATGGCCCTCTTTACAAGCAAAATAATTATCTTCAATAGTCTTAAGTTCTTTTGTATACTTAATAAAATCTTTTACGCCCATTTGGTGAATAAATGTAAGCTCTTTTTTCTTTGCATAATTTATATAATGGGTACTTTCTTGTGAAAATGAACAGTGCCTATGTCTTACAAGTGCATTTGCTATCGCTCTGTCAGTAATAAACCTAAATGTTAAACTGACATGTTCTAATACAGATTCATGACCACTTTTAATAAGTGCTCGTATAAATCTGTGTGTAGTTTCATCAGTTATTTTAGCTTCTGATTTATAGCATACTCTTCCTGCAAGTTCAATGATTCTTGCATAATCTGCATACCAATTACTTGGCGTAAGACAGATGATACTTTGTTTAATAATTTTCATAATTCTGCTCCTCAGTATTTATTTGGTCTTCAATATAGCGAATATCTGTTAAGTTTATAAGTTTACTTTCAATAAACAAATATGTATACAGGGCATTTAATTCTTTTATTGGTAGCCATTTATCTTCTTCTTTAAGTACAACGTTTTTTATATCTCTATAAGTACAAAGAACAAGTGTATGTTTTTGCATATTGACATAGTAAATATAAGAAAGCAATCTATCTGAATCTATATAAGTATCACGTTCAAGTACTGTTGAGTATACATATTCAGATATTATAAAACTTCTATCCATTACAACATCATGATTTCTAAGTATAAGCATTTCTTTTGATGCTTCGCTTATAAAATCATCTTCTCTTTTTGGCTTAGTATAATTATGCACATAAAAATAGTCTGGATTAAGTAACAACCAATTTTTAGCAAAAGTAGTTTTTCCTGTGCCATCAACACCTTCAATTATCGCGCTCATTTATTGCTCCTTTAGTATGTCAAGTGATTCAAGTAGTACACTGTAACTATATTTCGTACTTGGATATATAATGTGTAAATTATTTTTAGCTCTTGTACAAGCAACATATAAGCATCTTAATTCACTATCAGAAAATTCGGTAACATGTTTATATACTGTTCTTGTTATGTCCATTAACAGTAATACATTATCTGCTTCGCCTCCTTTAACACCGTGTATAGTGCTCACTAATATTTTTTCATCACCTAATTCTACTTTATTTTTAATTAGCTGCTTGTAATAAAATGCTTCATCAGGTGTTAAGCTTAACGCTTCAAACCAAGATAATCTATGTATATTAACAATATCAAGTCTAAGATATTGTCGAACATATATAGCATCTTCTTCATTTAATAAGCCAGTCTTGAAGGCTTCAAAATTATTTATTGCTCTAACAATATTCTCATTGTATGATAGTTTATCTTTAAATTTATAAACTTTGGCTTGCTTACGTAATTCATCAGTATATACGGACAAGTGATAATTGTTACGCCCTAAGCAATAATAAGTTTCATTTTCTTTAAAGTCAAAATTTTCTACTGTATTATGAAAAAATATACCTCCACCATCTTCAATAGGTGCAAAATTCTTAGCTACTCTTTCAGAGATTAAGCTTGTTATTCTTTTACTAAAATCTAATAAATTCTTTTTCAAACGCCAGCTTTTATCAAGAATTATTTTTTCGCCAGCAATACTTAGAAACTTATGAACATCGGCACCTGTCCATTCATAAATTGCTTGGTCATCATCACCTGCAATATATATTCTTTTAGCATTCCTAAATAGAACGTCACAAACATCCCATTGTAATGTTGTCAAGTCCTGTGCCTCATCAATAATAGCAACATCAATATCTAAACTATTACCTTGCTTAACAACTTTTGTTAATAAGTCTGTAAAATCATACTTGCTAATATGCTCTTTAAAACGTTCATAATTATTTGTCACGTGCTCAAGGTCATGCAAATTTATATCAATTGTTTCAAGCATTTGTTCATAAGCTTTTGGATTATTTTGTTTCAATAAGTGTAAGTGTAAATATCTATCATCACTATGATAAAACTCTTCTGTGTAATAGCCAACAAAACGCATGCCCATTGCATCTGAAAATACTTTATAGTCTTTGCGACTCATCATATCACTTCTTGATACTCTAAGAACTTGAAAGCATATTGCATGAATTGTTTTGAAATAATTAAATGCTTTATTTGGATAATCAAATAATTCACGTGCTCTTGATAGACCTTCTTCTGCACCTTTTTTAGTAAAAGAAACATAAGCTATTCTTTCTGGCGATAGAAGTCTTAATTCTTGTTCAAGTATAGTCATTAGTTTTCTTGTTTTGCCACAACCTGGGGCACCAAATATTATTTCTTTATATTGCATATCTAAAATTCCTTATTATCCTCTTCATAGTCTTTAAATTCAATAGCAAAATCATTACCACTAATTGGCAAGTAATCTCTATCAATATCTGCAGCGCGTATTCCTGTAAGTCTTAACTGTGCACTAACTTCATCACGACATGTAAACTTAAATGTTTTCAGGTCTCTTAATAAACCATGTATTTCTGCAACACTATATAGTTTAAAACCTTTTATGTCATAAACAAAATCTATTAAATCTTTTGCTCTAAACAAATATACTTGTTTATTTGTATCAAAGAATACACGCTTTGCTCTTATTTGTTGATACGATGTTGCCATTGCTCTGCCTGTCAAAAACTCATAAAATAAATTATGAAAGCGCATAAGTGGTGAAGTATCATCTTCTTTAGCGACTGCTTCTATTTTTAAGTCTGCTAAAGCTTGATTTACTAATTTAAACCATTCTGTTTGCTTCATTTTAAAAGGCAAAAATCTAAGTTCTCTTAAGCATAATCTTAGAAATGTATCTTGCTTTATAATTTCATCTTCATTCTTAAAGCGTAAACGTTTAAATGGTTCAAGTTCTTGAGCCTTTACCTCCCATTCATAATATGGCGCTGCTGCAGCAAATTGAACCATATTACCAAATATAAGATTTGAAAAATAACCACCATCTTTGCCAATACCATATTCTCTTGATTGACATATTTTCTTGTCGCAAAAGTCTACGCATGGACTGACAGTACACTTATATGTATAATCTTTACGTCTTAATGATGCAAGTATTGTTGTTTCTAACTCTTTAATAGATAATGGTTCTTGCATAGTATCATTTATTTCTACTAAATTTGTTTCAAAATAATTTTCATCTTTCTTTTTAAGATATACACCACAAGAAAATAGAAAATTATTTCTGCCATTATTTATATCAAGTTTATTCAACATTGTTATTGTTTGAATACAAGGTGGTGCATCTGAATAAGGCAATTCTTTTAACTGCGTTTCAAACATATCTACTGTCGTAACTTTGTCTTGAATATAGTTTAAGCCATCATTCAAATTAAGTATTTCACCATTACGTATTGCTGCTTGCTGTGAATTAAGACCACCAAAATATGGTATGTTAATCCAATTGCCTGTTTGCCCTGGAGCAAGTTTCAATTGTTTAGGAAATATTTCTAAACTTTCATTCTTAATTTGTTTTACTAGTAAACTTATGCCAAATACTTTTGCTGTTTTTTTGAGTAATGATTGTGCACTTGCTACACTTACAAACTGTCTAAAGAATACATATATATGCAGTCCTTTTGACTTACTATAGAAAGGTACTAGTGGTAAATTGTATCTTTCTATAGCAGACAAATAAGGCATTAAATTTTTGTCATATATATCTATATCTATTACAGCAAACTTGCACTTTGCATCACTAGTTATAGGCACAATACCAAGACCTTTTTCACCTTTTAAATGTGCCGCATATAAATCTTGTGTAACTAACTTATCTGTTACTGTTGTATTTGTACCTTTTTCTTTTTCGCCCTCTTCTGACAAGGCATACATATGTTGTCCATATGCCTTTTCATTGCCAGAAAATAATGCTTGAAAAGTATTAAGCTGCAATGGACTAATTGACATTCTATACCTCAGTTATACATATTAAAGACTTTCATATAAGCTACTTTTAGCTTGTTATCTTTGCGTAAAAATTCAACAACAGACTTAAGCTTGTCCATTACTTCTTTTTCAAGCTCTGCAAAAGAATATACATGATAGCTAATTCTATGCACATCTGTAAGTAGACCAAGATTATTGAATTCAAATACAATATATTCGAAGTCAGCTATCTTTTCACAAAGACAATATACTTTATGCTGCCAACCACTAAGATAACTACCTTGTCCACGATAGTTGCCTGTAGTCTTAATATCTATTATTTTATTTGGCAACTTTACGTCAATCTTACCATACAAAATAAATTCTTTATTATCAAACATAACAAATTTCTTTGCTTTGGCTTGAAAATTACTATCTGGCGAATGAATCTCTTCATATGCAGCATTAAACTTGTCTGTTAAATCAGCATCGATTTCATACTTTTCAAGTTTCTTATTACACAATGCATCTTCAAAAGCCATTCCACGTTCAACAGCTGGATTGCTTGTCCATTTTCTATTCAACATATTAGATAAGTCTATATATGCTTTTTCTTTCCATGAAGGCGGACACTTGGCAAGCCAATCCATGCTATTCCATAATGTTGGTGTCATCAATAATGCCATTTTAACTCCTTGTTAAAGTAAAGTGAGCCACTTTTACATGGCTCACTTTTTGTTTAAAGTTCGTCGTCACCAATTTCGTATGAAGTATCTTCACTACGTGTTTTTGGTCCCTCTATTTGAGCATAGTCTGCAGAGCGATTTGGCAATGCCTTTCTTTCGCCTGTTATAAGAGCATACTGCTCTTCATTGATATAGTGGTCAAACTTAATAACAGGTGTGTACCACTCATTCTGACCTGATGTTTTAAGCTTAGAGCTTATATTGAAAACAAGATAGTAAGGCATCGCCCTCTTATTGCCATCAATATAGTGTGTTGTCATTATTTTATTCCATTCTTTCGCTACTTTAATACCTGTAGACGACATTGAATAAACAATAACACCTTCATGCTCATGACCTTCAATAATACCAAAGTATGTGTAATACTCTGTTAAGTCATTGCCTGCACCTGTTTTCCATTTACCAAATGTTTTATCTGCAGCAATTCTCTCTGCATTTTCAGGTGTGTGCATCTCAACAAAACCACCACGATTTGGTTTCCATTCAATATAAATACGTTCAAATTTAAGAACGATAAAATTGAAGCTTGCTCCATAGATTTGTTTCGTAGTGCTGTTAAAAAACTCACCAAGTTTTAGGTCTTTTATGTAGGCATCCTTCTGTACCTTGACCTCAGGAGATAATTCCTGTGCCAATTTTAGAAACGGTATGGCAACCGTACTTGCGTTGATTCCCTCAAACCCGTCGAGTGCATCCTCTGCTGCGTGGATAAACTTTAATTTTTCATCTGCCATTTTGCTGGCCTCCATTTGCGAATCTTACTCGCGTTATTTATAAAGGTAATTAACAATTACCTATTTAATCTTTGTTGTTCTAAGGTCAAAAATATTGACAAATTCTGGTAAGTTGTCTCTACCTAATTGCTTAATTAGGGCTTTAAAGTATGCCTTTTTTGTTTGATGATGAATATCTTCTTTTGCGTCAAAGTCATAATCATTATCCATCAAGAAATCCATAAGCTTTGTCATTTGTTCTGCTTCCATTTTTGCAAATGCACAGTTTACTTTGATTATGTCTGTTTCATTACGTTCAAGCAAGAAAGTCTTGAATGCCTTATCATCAGTAACTGTTGCAGATATATCTTCTTTTACAGTTACTTTTCTGCCATCTGTGAGTTTCATTTCTGTAACACCATGAGATAACAAGAAGTTTGGTATTTCTTCCATTGAAATACGGTTGAATGTTTTCTTAGCAATATTAAGTTGCTCTTCGATTTCTGCAACATGTGCAGCATATTCATCATATGCTCTAATCAGTGTTGCAAGTTGTTCCATTTCAGAAAGTCCAATGCCTTCTGCATCTTCAACATCTTTTGTTTTCAAAAAGTCTGGAAAGTTACTCATTTGATACCTCTCTTATTATGTAAGTTGTTAAACCAACTAAGTAGAACTCAATCTCTTGTAGTGTAAGTTCTACTGCTCGTTTATCTTTTGGTAGACGCAACTGCATCTCTGTAAACTTTTCTGCATGGCATGCAAGCCAATTAGGTAGAACACCAAATACGTGCTTTCCCTTAACATCTTTTATCGTAGCAAAAGGTGTGTGTATTACATCACGTGCTACATAACCATGCTTTATAAGATACGCAACAAGAGCAGGATGCCTTGTCACAACCATTTTTGTAGGCTCAGCCATTTTAAACTCCTATGTTAGTAAATCTCTTAATGATGATGCTTTAAAGAAGTCATTCATATCACGACCAGTTATTATTGCTCTTGCAATTTTCTCATCGATTGTATTTCTACATATGACATCTTTATAAACACAGCTTGCCTTAACACCTATTCTGTGTGACCTGTCCTCTGCCTGCAATCTATCTTCTACTCTGAATGAGTTAGAAAAATAATATTGCAATGTAGCATTCTGCAAGTTAAGACCATACGCTGCTGTGGATGGATTACCAATAAATACTTCATAACCTCCCATCTTAAACTCTGCAAGAATTTGTTCTCTTTCTCGTTGTGGTGTAGCACCGTAATATCTACAGCATTTATAATCTTTCTTTAGTTCATCATAAAGATAGTCTATTTCTGCTACAAACTGTGCCCATAGAATTATCGGTGTTCTAGCTTCTTCAAAGTCTGCCTTTAAAGCTTCTAATTTAACATTTGTTTTACCAATCAATTCACCTCTTGTTCTAAGCAATGCTTTAAAGCCATCTGGAACTATCAATTGGTCATCATCTACAAATGGCACATATTGCTTTTCGTCTCTGTCGTAAACTTCTTTAGTTGGAAAGAAGCCACCACAAATCTGCATTAGTCTTGTAGTCAATGCCACTTTATTCTGTACACTTAGTTCTTTACCTTCATATTCTGCAAGTAACTTTACTCTAAGATTGTTGTATACTTTTTCTTGCTCATCGTTCATATCTACGAAAATCTGTTCGTATACTTTAGGCGGCAAGTCAAGACAATCTTCTTTCTTTACAGAAAAAGTTATAGAATCAATTTGCTGTTTTAATTCATCTAATCTTTTGTACTTAACAAAATCTTCTCTTGTTTCTATGAACTTTATATTCTTTTCAGATACAGAATAACACGCGGCCAAGGTCAAGTAGTCATCATCTGTTAGCTCAATTAAAGTATCATCTGGTAAGTCCATATTTTCCATTCGTAATTCTGCAAGCTTACTTTCTTTCATTTTACGAATGCCATTCTTTACAATATTCCATGTTTTTTCATCTATTACAGTATTATATGAACGACCTGTCTTTGCATTTACACCACGCATCATAATACCATAGCGTCTTTGAAAGATGAAAAAATTAACACCAAAGAAATTAGGCTTAAGAAACTCGAACATTGACCAAAGACCGAAAGGACTCTTTGTTACAGGTGTTCCTGTAAGTATCATTCTTTCGCCATACTTGTTTATTTTGTGTATTGTTTTGCTACGCTTAGCTGTCGGTGTCTTTATGCGCGTTGCTTCATCAACAATAGTAAGTATGTTATTATGCTTAACATAAATAGCCACTGTTTTCTCAATTGCTGTCGACTGAAATGCTTCAACATTTACACTTAGTACTTTCATTACATCTAACTTTGGTGTTAACAACCCTTCAAGAGCATTTTGAAAAAGATTACCATCTTTCTTTTGCGAGCTCCAAATTATTGCTTTATAAGGTACCGATAAATGCAATGGTAACTGTTCAATTACCCACTGACTATGCACATTGTTTGGTGCAATAATAAGTATGCCATCTATTTCGCCTTTAGCATATTTATATGCTGCAATATCAAGCGACATTTTTGTTTTGCCTGTGCCCATGTCTGCGAATAATGCAGAATAAGGTAGGTCTTTTAATTTATCAAATGCAACTTTTTGATGTTCATATGGCTCTGTCTTAAATTTAAATTCTTGCCTCATCAAATAACTCCTCGTACTTAATATCTAATTTTCTGTAAATCTTATCAAGGTCTCGTGAAGCAATATAATCTGCAAGCATAACAATTTCTGTTACTGTTGCTTGACTGACTAAAAATGTGTGAGGCATTGCTTCTGGACAAGACCATATGCCCATGTGTCCTGCTACAGCATTTCGTATGCACTCATATAATGAGTACTTCAGTAATACTAAATATGCTGCATAACCATGCGTTTTTGTAGTATTTTCTTTACTACGGCCATTCTCATCTGCATTCTGGCCAAACTTCAATATATCATGTAATATACATGCAACAATAATACAATCTTTAATATCTTGTTCTGCTATACCAAAGGCTTGCATTAAATCTTCGGCTACTGCTACAGTTAATTTTGTGTGTCTTATTAAGCCACCTTTACCATTAGATATGGCAGGATGATATTTGCCACTTGAAGATGCAGGTGCTGTAAAGAAATAATCAGGTACTTCATTGTTAAAGATTGTTAGCACAGTTTCAAGTAAAACTTTATCTTTTATCTTAGCAAATTCTTCTTTAAAAGCTATCTCTGCTTTTTCTCTACAAGTCATAATCTTCCGCCTTGAATGGTTCAGAATTATCATCTACACGATTCTGTGTAGGCTTCCAAGTGTTTACTTCAAGATAGTGCGTGTTACCAAATTGGTCTGGCTCACGTCTCTTTTTTACATCTACTTTTACTTTGGTATGACCTGCACTATTGCCTTTATCAGATACAAAGCCAAACTCTTTACTTGCTTTTGCAAGGTCGTTCAAGTCAATGGTGCATGCGATAATCGACCCACCATCAGGAAAAGTTCTTGCTTTACCGCTACCAACAAAGATTTTGTCATCACTCATGTTTTAGCTCCTCTGTTATATTCTCTTCTTCTGTAAGTTTAAACTTTGCATTTTGCATAGTTTGTTGTTCTTTAACGCGTCGCATTATCTCTTGTTTAGTTTCTAAAGTTACGTTCATCAATTTATGATTGACTAACTTTAAATAATAAACTTCTTCATCAAGAACTACTTCTATGCATTGTAATTGACTAATCCATTTTGTTAGTTGTCTGCGTAATCCTTGACCCGCGTCAAGATACCCGCGTCCAGCACTATCAATGCTTAGAATACCTTTGTTTTCGATGGCAATACTGTATGGCACATAACCATATCTTTTCATAAGCAACTCCTTATTCTTCTTTAAAAGCGTCATCTAATTTCCAACGTAAAGATACAGGTACTAGTTCATTGCTAAGTTTACTATGTAATGGTCCAAGTTCAAGTTTAAAATTACTAAGTACTTGGATTATTACTTCTGTGGGTGTAAGTCTAAGTTTTTCTTTAAGATTGTACACTACACTGCTATACTTTTTGCTATGCTTAACAACTCTTTCTACTGTTTCATTGACAATTATAGGCACAGCATTGTCATATCTATTAAGAACTTCTTGACGTGCTTTCTCTGTTGCAACTGGTACAGCTGTTTCTGGCGCTTGTGAATAAAATCTATCAGCAACACGCTCTGTCAGTTCATCATTATTACTTGATGTGCCTATATAGTATGTGCTCCTTTCTCCTTTCATAACAAGATCTGCAGTAGCTTCTAATGCAGCATCATCAATATTTTTGATTGACGTCCACATACAACTTGCTAACCATTGTACATTAAAGCTGTCAATTAAACCACGGTCTCTGCCAAGTTCAACATACTCTGGCTTAAAATCAAAGCCATGGTCAAGTTCAATATTAGGCTTACAAACAAATATTCCACCAACAAATACTTGCCCTCTGAATCTTTCTTCTGTAAGAATTTTACCATAGTCTGTGTCATAACCAGCAGGACTTAAATTACTTGTTATAAGTCTATGTTTGAACTTATTAGCCATCATATTGTCTATGCCAGTAAGTACAAAAGTTAAGTCTTTATTTTTTGTTTGCTTTTCTATAATTGATATTGTTAAAAGATTCGCATTGAACTCACTATTGTAGAAAAAATTAGGAACCCATACTTCGTCTGCATTTTGAATGGTAATCTTTATGCCAAGTCTCAATAAAACAATTAAAGCTAACTTATAACCTTCACCAAATTTGCCTCTACATTTCGCATCTTGTTGTTTGTCACCATTACCAAGAATTAGTGAACTTATATCTAACTTAGTATTCTTTGATTGTACAATAAAATTCTTTGTTCTTTTATGAAAACCTATTGACATAGGGTTGCCTGTCTTATCAAAATTGTCCATTGCATTTTGTGCTAATTCTCTTATTGCTTCCCATATTCCCCAGTCTATAACATAGTTATCTGATATAGTTAATGTAACTATTCTGCTCATTTTCTTTTTTCCTTTTCTATTCTATAGAATAGATTATTCTCAAAGATCCACAGTCATTGACTGTATAGATTATATATAATAAATGATATATGAATATCACTTAAATATAATCTTTATCAGTCAATGACTAATTGGAGATTTTATCCTACTATTGTTTTGGGATTGCCAGGGTTTAGTACGGCATCAGGATAAATGGCAACTAATTGAATATCAAATACGAAACTCTTTGAACCCTTTATTAAAGATACTGCATTTGTATGTCGTTGTGCACTATTGTACTTGCCATGATTATCTGATTGCCAACCACATTTGATATATAATGACCGTGACGACGATTTAGGATTTCCAAATTCGTCTAATTGTTCAAATACATCACCAGCTTTAAGACGACCAAAAGTCATGCACTTTACTTCATTATTAAATTGCTCATTGTTAATTTTCATTTCGTAGCTCCTATTTATTTCTTTTTTTGCTTTCTTTACCATGTAGGTATAAGACTATAGCCATAAATAAACCAACACCAAACATTATACCTATTGCTTCAATCACGACATATCCCCCTGAAATTGAGTTATAAAATCAGTCATAAAAGTTGTCCATGCTTTTTCATTAAGCAATACTTTTGCTGTATTGCCATTACTTGCTGTTACCAATGCAATACCGATATACTCTTTATTGAAATCTTCAAGCCAGAATACTGTTGCTAATGCACTGTTTGCTAAACCAATAACATTTTCTCTTATGTGATAAGTCCACATATACTTAAAACAATAATTGCCTAATATTTTATTAAAATAGTCGGCATTTATTCTTTTACCTTCACGAATTTCTTTTGCAATTAGTTTAGTGTTTGTTTCTGTTTCTTTAATTGCTTCTGGTACTTCTTTAGTAAATTCAATTTTAAACATTTCGTATCTCCTTTTAAGTAGCACAGGCCAAGTAACACTTGACCTGTGCTTGTCGCATTCAATGTCAAAACAATCCTTGTATAGTGTGATATACTGCATCAGTCAACGACTGATTTAAATGCTTTAAGTAAACCTTCGCTTACTTCTATATTATTATATCATAATATAGAAAACATGTCAACAAAAACATTTGCTATATATTAAAAATAATATATAGGATTAGCCTTTGACCAACGGTCCAGTTACTTTCCACTCAAGGCCATCTCTTGTGAAACGCGTTTTAATTTCGTTCATGAATACTCGATTAAACAAATATTCCACGCTCACTTTCTTTACCATAGCTTCACCCGTCAATGGGTTAGTTACTGTAAATGTTACAGTTTCTTTGTTCTTGGCAATTGTCATTGCCATGTCAAGTGCAATTGATGTAGTCTTAGCTACCTCTAAGACATCATCAAGTGCTTTCTTTTTCTTACTCTTTGCCATGTGCTACTCCTTAAAGTAAATCAAATATATAATCGGGCTCAAGCCCGAAGTATTCTTCACATATTTCATCTGCACTTGTTAAGTCATTATTGTCCAAATAACCAATTAAAGCAGTTTTTGCTTCAGCAATAAGATTATCTGCTTCTTCACTTGTTAAGTCATCTCTTTGCATTATTACTTGCTTTAGTTCAGTCATTAGCTTTTACTCCATTATTTTTTCTGTAAACCCAGTTGAGTATAAAAATTATACATACTTTTATAACATAAGGTGATTCTCCAAGCCAATTGGCTTTTTCTAATACTTCAAGATACTTTGTATCAGCATCTTTGTCAAGAAAATCTTCGTTAAAGTTTGCTAATACAAAGTTTTGATTTATATATTCAGGATACTGTATGCCTTTTGCAGGTCCACCTGGCCCGCATCCATAGAACTTCCAAATTGGACTTTCTAGTACATTATTACAATCACAACGTGCTAAAAATTCGTATCTTGTACCATCACCTGGCTCTGTTATTACATGCAGCATCTCTTTTGTCATAACAGTCATTTTGCCTTTTTGCACTTAGTCAATCTCCTATAACCGCGGCTGCGGTAAGTGTATTAAATGTCGTCCTCATTGTATTCTTGGTCGTCATCGTCATACTCTTCGTCGTCATACTCATACTCATAATCTTCGTCTGCATCAAAATCATTGTCGTACTCTTCTTCGTTGTCATCATCAACACTTGACATCATATCATCAAGCTCTTCATTCGACATCGTAGTACTCATCCATCTCCTCCTCTGACATGTCACTAAAATCTAAGTCGTCAAATGCGACTTCCAATTCGTATTTCTTGTCATCAAAGTCCATTGCATCAAAATCTTCTTTTGCTATTTTGATATTTTCGTATCTCATGCTATTCCACCTTTGTTCATTGAAGAAAAAGCATTATCGATGGCTGCCTTTCTTGCTACTGCATATACAAAGTCTTTTGCATACTTAAAACCACCAACACCTGTGTAAAGCTTACCAACAGTTATCACATTGCCTTTTTTGTCAACCTTCGCGTTACCATCTTCATCTTTACGAAAGCTCTTTAGTTCTACGCGTACTCTGCTTGTTCCATGCATGCTTTCTGTTACGACAAGCATCTTCTGTTTTACGTTGCCCATCACAAATTCATTCATTCTGTACTCCTTAATAAAATATTTTTATTGCTTTAATATTCTTGGTATCTCTGGGCTTGACATATGAACCCAGTTTTCAAGACCGTCATATTCATAGCGCTCTGACCAAGTGCCGTCGGCATACCAAATAGTACCAAAGACATACTGCTGACCAAAGCCTTCGTCATAATCAAAATCGATTGCATCAAGAAATTTTCGATATTCATTCAATGTAAAATTTTCTTGCAGTGCAAATATACTTGCTTCTTCAATATCGAATTTGTCATATATCATTGCACACTTTAATTCTTTACCAAAGATATGCGCTTTAAACTCTTTTCTGCAATTCATCATTTTGTCAGCTCTTCCCATGCCAGTCCAGTGACCTGTTCTAATATTCCCGACAGCCATTCAAGTTCCTTCGTTATCGTGAGCATCTGCCGTGACTCCTCCGGAAAATCTTTTATTTTTGCTTCCCAATCAAGTCCGATTTCTATCAATGCCTTGAGCATTAGACATTCAGCTGACCCGGGAGTATTCCAAATTTTCCCCATAACTTCTTTACTTGTCATTTGCTTATCCTTTAGCTATTATAAACTTCGCCGTCTACTTCTGCAATACAGAACCAGGGTATATCTGGATGATACGGATAGTCACAGTCCATTCTTTCTGGCAAGCCTTCGAGTTCTTCTTCTGCATACATAACAAGCAGACTGTATTCTACTATAAGTCCTGCATAGCTTACATATTTCTTATGAATTGTAAGTCCTTCAAGGTCTGCTAGCTCTTCAAGACTCTTTATTCTTATTGTGTGTAGTATGCTCCGTGTCATAGTTTAGCCTCTGGGCATGTGTCATTCACTTCGCATAATCTGCAGTCGGTATGCGGAAATAAGCATAGCTGCTTGTCGCTTGGCCAAATACAAACAACACCATTTGTTTTAACTAGTAGTCTGCCTCCAGCTTGCAGACAATTTATTTGATTAACAATTTCTAATAACTCTGTTTCTAAAAGCTTAAGCTCTTTGGCAAGTCTCGCTTGCTCTCTTTCAAATGCTCCTTGCTTTAATTTAAGCAGCATAATTTGTCTTTCATTATTCATTAGTATCGCCTGTTATTGTTAGCATTACAGCATCGATTATGCCATTCTGTATTTCTACAGCATTATTCAATGCTTTCGTAATAAAAGCAACTTGTCTATCTAATTCAACAATTGTTGCAGTCATTTTTAATTCAAACGCTTCCTGTTTCTTTTTTAGTAGCATTATGTTGTGCTGTAAATCTGCCACTTGCCAATCATTATTTTCCATTTCGTATCTCCTTTAAGCTAGCGCTTAACAATGGGCACTCTTTATTGAATGCCCACCATTCTGCTATAGCTCGTAACCAAATTCGTCAAGCAGTTCGTTCAGCTCTCGCCGAGTGTCAAGCAACAGCACTAACTTAGGCCTTGACAATCTCTTTTTGCAGTAATTCACAAAAGCACCATCTGTTGTTAAATGTACTTCAGGCTCTGTTACAGTAAGTTCTTCGTAATCTTTAATGGGCAGCTCTTTAATAAAGTCAATCCTCTTTGCCAACATCCCTGCCGCTTGCTCCGTGCTCAATTTGCAATAAACAAAATGTTTATGCACTTTGCCTGCATCATCTGTTTCTTTCATATAGTATGCGTTCATTTTTTGCCTACCTTATGTCCAGAGCTATATTCAGCACTGTTAAGTCTCTAATAGTCTCGCTTTTTAAGATTATCCGTAATCTATCTTTACGTACCTTGAAAACCATAAGTCCATCTACTTTTCTTAACTTGTCGGCTAGTATGTCAATCCTAGCACTTTGCATACTATTTGTCGCCTGTATCTCAATACTGTTACTTTTCATATTATTTACCGCCTGTCCAATGCCTGCAGAGCATCAAGCTTTGCTCTGTACTCAATTAGGCTCTTCACGGTTTTCTTCGCATACTCTTCGCGTAAAGCCTTGACTCTCCTGTTCTGCTCGCCCTTTGTCGCGGGCTTCACTCGGTACTTGTCTGTGTTGATTTTGTGCATGATATATCTCCTTATAGTTTTTATAGACAACTTAAGCATAATAGCGTGTTGTCTTATTGCCAAATTCATCGAAACTGTCAACCATTTTCGACCGCCCAGAATGTGCAAACAAATACTCTGTCAACTCTGAACAATTGATATAAAGCTGTCTGCCCACGTGTATAGCCCTTAGCTTCCTAAATCTGTTGCCAAGTCTTATTGCCAAGCGTATCGCTTGTTCTGACCGTCCAACAATTATTGCGAAACTTTCTACAGAATAGTACTGCTCGCCATTTATGATTATCTTATTATATACTTCTGTCATAACTACCTCCAGTTATTTATTTCTTCTTTCCACTATTGACTTATACTGTCTTTCTTTAAACAGTATACCAATTTCTACTTCTTCTATTTTCTGTCTAATTCTTATTTCTGCTTCCATACTATTCGCTTCAGATAACTTTTTATAAAGCAATGATAAAGTTGCATTTGCTATCTTTCTGGCTTTCTTCAATGCTATGGCTTCAGTATCTTTTGCATTTCTTTCTGCTACAAACTTTTCTGTTAGTCGCTTGCTCCTTGCTTCTTCATGACTAACTGCTGATAGCAATGCATTCTTTGCATCCTCACTTACTGCACCATCTATGTCCATTGTAACAACTTTGTCTTTGTTTATTCTTGGCCTGATATGTGGCCTGTGTTTCTTTCTTGGTTTTAACACTAACAATGGCTCGCTCTGAATTGATTCTATAACAATAGGTTCTTTTTTATTTGCTGCAGCTGAACTAATTGTTAATGCTGACAGCTCTTTTGATAAGGCATAGTTTTCTGATTCTATTGCTCTTTGTATAGCAATAGAATGTGCTTTTCTGAATAACAAATAGAAGTCTTTGTTACTCTTGCGCTCTTCTTTTTCTGCTTTTGCTTTTGTGTCATTTATAGGCTTACTTGTGGTTGTCTTTGCATTCGCACTTGCCCTGGGCCTTGTTGCCTTTTTATTTTCTAAATTATTGACTTCATACATTGGGTCAATATAATTATACTTTTTCTTGTCGGCCATTTGTCTTGCTCCGTTTTCTCTTTTATTCTCTTTTATTCTATCATAGATATAAAAGAACGTAAACAATTATTTTTTATTTTTTTCACTTATTTTTCATATATATGATTATTACTATATATGGCTTTCGCTATCAATTATTATGACTGGCGCTCTTTATGGTCGGCTCTCTTTGCGTGGTTGTTTGGCATTTGGCATATGGATGATTAGCTGTGGTTGGCTCTCTTTTAGGCTAAGAATTGGGCCTTGGATATGTGACCTGTGGCACGTGATAATCTTAAAAGATTCATTAACTGTCGTTTTTTTGACATAAGGGAGAAAATCCTAAAAAATGGAAAAATCGTCCTTTTTCTTAATTCCTTACAGGGTAAGGACTTAGAATAGTTAATCTTCTAAGGTTGTTTGACTACACGACGCTAATAAAGCTGACTGTAACAGTTTTTTCATTGTTTAATTTATTACAATATAAAGAATTATTTTCGTCCGTTACAAACGTTACAAATGTTGCAGTACATTTTCGCGCATACTTTCACATACGTCGCTCCAACTTGCCATTTCACTGTAACATTTGTAACATTTGTAACAGCCATTTTTTATTACTTATATAGATTATAATTATCTATATATTTTCTTGTTTTCCCTTGCTTTATTTTTGTCGTATAGTTAATCAATATTGGATGATTATTTCATGAAAAAAGGGCATATTTTCAACGTTTTTCTATTAAATTTGATAGTTTTTCACTATTTTTCACGTGACACGGAGCATTTTCTATATTTTACTATATAGTTGTCCAGTTGTCCAGTCCTATTTTGTCCTATTTGTGACTCACTGCCTTGATTATTTTGTCCAGTTGTCCAGTCCTATTTGTGGCTCGCGGCCTTGACTATCTTTGTGACTCGCGCCCTTGACTATCTCTTTTATATCTTTCATAGATATGAAAAATATAAAAAAGAGGCAGAGGATTTTTTAATCCTCTGCCATGAACTTAGAGTTCTGTTTCTTCGGCTTTCACCGTCGGCACGTAACCTGTCCATCCTTCGGGGGCTTCGGCTCCATGACCCTTGACCACGTAGGAACCACTTTCAAAGGCAATCCAGATTCTATCCTCTGGCGCGCTCTTTATGAAGGTTCGGATTTTCTGCTCCATGGTCGGCCGGCCAAACTCGAATTTTTCGAAAATCTCGATTGCCGAAACAGAACCTTTTTCCAGGAATAAATCTTTTAAAAGATTGTTCACACCAGGTTTTGCAACTCTGGCAGCTTTTCCCGCACCAGCCAAATATTTCATGGCTTCGAGTACTTCACTCGGCAAATCAGGATTTGAATTCACGAAACTTGAAAGAATATCCTTTGCCTTTTTCTGATTTTCTTTGTACCGATCGGCAGCTTCTTTTTTGCCCTGCAGAAATTTTTCTTTTGCGTCCATTCCCTTTTTCTCCTCAATTTTCTTTGCAATTGTGTTTGACATTTCGTTACCTCTTTGTTTTGATTTTTGATTATCTAAGATAATCCTGTTCGCTTGACTTTCACTAAAATTGATTATTTCAAAGAACCTCGAAACGATGAATTATAGGATTTTGAAAATCCTGTTCAATTCCCTTTTTCTATCTTTCTATATTCTATCAGATATGAAAGATTGTGTCAATCATTATTTTCTAAGATAATGAAAATAATTTAAATTATTTTCAATAATAATTGATTCTATTTTATCGAATAATTTAGAATCAATTTTCATTTTTTCAATTTTCAATTAAAAACTCCTTTATATCATATTTGATATATTCAAGTATTCTTATTTAAGAATATTTGAATATATGGCCAAGAGCATATATCAATTGGCCTATATATGATTATTTATTATACTTTGAATTATAATTATTCAATTCAATTTTTAATTCATCAATATTTTTTTCAAAATAATTTGATTCTATAAAATCGAAATTAAAATCTATAAACCTATAATTAAATATATAATTTAATTGATATAATTCATTCAAGAAAAAGCCTGATTCATCTTTTATTATATCTAAATCGCAATATATAGAATTATAATATATTTCAAGATTCATTTTTTCATTATCAATTATAATCTTTGATTTTAATTCATCATATTCAAAATATGCAATATTATCAATTATTTTAAGATTTTCAATTCTTCTATTAGATTCTAAAAATTCTTTCATATTCTTATTCATTTTAAAAAACCTCTCTTCAATTTATTTATTCAATCTATTAAAAGATTCAATTTAAGATTTATCATTTTAATCTGATATTCATAATCAAAATATAATTTAAGATTATGAAAAAAATTATCATGATATTTGATTTTAAAATACTCATCTGATTTTGAATAAATCAATAAATCTCTTCTCAATTCAGATAATCTTTTTTCTAATAATGATTTTCTATTCAATAATTCTTTCATTTAAAAACCTCTCTTTTATTTCTTAATCTTATATATATAATATCAAATTATAGATTGAAAGTCAATAGAAAAAACTCAAAATAATGAAAATAAATAAAAAAAATTCAAAATATTTTTTACTCATATATACTAAAAGTTTAATATATAAATACCAATAATATATAATAAAATTATATATTTAAAATATAATATAAAGACTCAAAATAATAAAAATAAATATATATTAAGAATAATATATTCAGAAAAAGAGATACAAAAAAGAATCAATAATTATGACTATATAGTAAAGTGGCAATATACCAAAAGCAGTATATCTTGGACCTGGAATATATAACAAATCATATATAGAATAGTAATATATAACAATAAGTATATTCAATTAAAACTATATACAATTTTTTATATATCAAATGGTCCTGGAGCATAGGCCAAATAGTATATATCAAATATATTATATAGTAACAAGATTTATATAAAGTTATATATAGAATGACTATAATATAATATAATAAGAATAGTATATGCAAAGAATAATATATAGATAAAAAGCTACATAGTAAAAATAATATATGCTAAAAATAATATATAGAGAAAAACTATATTAGAAAACAAATATATATTCGAAATAATATATAGCCCGGGCCCTATACAGGGCCTTATGGGTGTTTTTCACCAAATGGGCCCGGGATTCGCATCCATCGCAGATATAATCAATATCCCGTAGCATGTGTCATGTAGCGCATAGCCAGTATCATGTATCCTGTATCATGTATCCTGTATCATGCAGCCAATATATAATAGCAAGTGTCATACATTATTCAATTTACAGCAAGTATCGCATGTTCAGTGACACTTAGCAGCATTTTTTGTTATCCTGGACATCCGATTTATTCTTTTTTAATTATCTAAAAGATCTACAGTCATTGACGAGATAATTTCCATAGAATCATCTATATACAAATATCAAGAAAATAAAATCTTCATCAGTCAATGACTTTTTAGAAGATTTTACCTTCTATATAGAACTTTCTGGGAAAATATTATTCACATATGCTATATGTCATAAACTATTAAACAAGTAAACAGCATTTTGTCCATAAGATGATAGACAAGAATAGAAAAATATGTTATAATACTAATTAAGCCGGTGAGTGGTGAACTGTAAATATATTCAAGTAGTATATTGACACTAGCCACGAGCCAATCTTTTTGTTACGTGGAGCAAGTTAAGTGAAAACAATGGCAGAGAAAAAAGAATTAGTACTCATGCACTATCGTTTATCATATTCACTTGATATTGCTTTTATGATGGCAGGTATAGATGATGACGAAAAAAAATTACTACTGGCTGATGATTCTTTTATGTTTCGTGTTGCTTTTGAGGATGCTCAGGTAAGACAGAAGATTATGGTAACTTTGTTAAATTGTATGCAGTCTCCAGATGAAAAATTAGCACGTACTGCTGCAATGGACTTAGGTAAATTGTTAGACAAAGAAAGATTCAGTGGCAAAGAAGAAACTAATCCTAGTCTTGTTCCGGATTCAATTATTCTACGTGGCAAAGAAGCACCTTTGTTAAGTACTAAAAAGGACACAGAATAATGGTACAAGAAGTAGAAATACTTGATATAATTAAACAAGAGCTTATTGATAACTGTGATGCAAGACATCGCGGTGCATATGGAGGACGTGGCTCTGGCAAGTCATGGAGTATCGCGCGAGTGGTACTTTTGATGGGGATGGAGAAAGAGCAGTTCATCGTGTGCGTGCGAGAGGTGCAGAAGTCGATACAGTACTCTGTGAAGAAGTTGCTTGAAGATACAATAAAGCAGTTCAAGTGGGAATGGTTCTATACTATAAAGAAAGATGTAATTGTTGGCTCGAATGGAACTTTGTTTGTATTCTATGGGCTCCATGACCATAATTCAGATAGTATAAAGTCACTTGAAGGAGCTGATATTTGTTGGGTGGCAGAGGCACAGAGCATATCAAGAACATCAATTGATATACTTCGGCCGACAATAAGAAAAGAGACTGCTATATTCTTTTGGGACTTTAACCCAAGATACAGTAGCGACCCTGTGTATGTCGACTACATCCGTAACCAGGACCCTAATGCTAAATTTGTTAGAGTAAACTGGATGGATAATCCTTGGTTCCCTAATTCGTTGCGACAAGAGAAGGCAGCAGACTATGCAAGAGATAGCATAAGAGCAGACCATATTTGGTTAGGCGAATTGGCAGATGCTAATGAACTGTTTGTTTGTCCTGCAGAACTTGTTGAGAAAGCAATGCAGTTTAACTTATTGAAGAATACACCCGGTATTCCTATTGTTGGTGCAGACATTGCGCATCAAGGTGGTGATGAAATTACTTTCTACAAGCGCATAAATTCGAAAGTAGTTGACCAGTATATAAGTAAGAAACAATCAGCAACTGTTACAAGAGATAATCTTGAAACTTTTGCTGGAAAGAATAGCATAATAAATATTGACAATGGTAATCTTGGTGCCGCAGTAGCCGATATACTTGAAGAAGATGGCTATAATGTCAATAGAATAAACTTTGGTGGTACACCTTTAGATACTGCACATTATGAAGATGTTGCAACTGAGATGTACTTTAATATGAAAGATCAGTTGGAGACTGCAGATATACCCGATGACCAGGAACTTGCTGTTCAGTTATATACAAGAAAGTATAGTTATATAAATGGTAAACGTGGGTATGAAGTAATGAAGCTTGAATCTAAGAAAGAGTTTGCTGAACATACACATGCGCTGCATAAATCACCGGACAGGGCCGATGGCCTTGTACTTTGTTTTTATGACCCATTTGGTTATAATAATATTGGTAAATTAGCAACTGGTATGGCATCTTATAATAAGAGGTAAGAATGAGTACTTTTACAGATAGTGTACAAACATTACTCGGCAAGTTATTTGCAAGAAAAGCACAAGAAGTTCGTACTGAACTAGTTGCTGTTGCCAATACAGTTATGCAGAAAGACTATACTGGAAAAACATCGCATGTAAATACAAAACTTTGTAGAGAACTTTATAGAAATATAAACAATGATTATGCTTTAGCTGGACAACTTGTTAAACCAATTATAAACAATAATGTTAACTTTATTGGCGAGCCTAAAATTGTAGCAAATGCTAAAGCTAAAAAAGTACTTGACCAAATTGATTATAAGTATAGAACAGTAAACAAAGCAATAGAGATAGATGGCAATGTACTTATTTGGGCACGTTGGGATATATCAACAGAAACTATTGTGCTTGAGCTTGTACCTACTGAATGTATACTTGACACATTTATAAATCCTTTGACAAAACAAATAACTGGTTACAGACTAGTTGAGCACTTGACATATGCAACACCAAAGAATAATGCAGCAACAGCAATTATTGAACATGTAATAACTGCAGATGCTCATAAAATGAAAGTTGTTGGTTCTGAATTAAACTTTGAAAGAAATATAGCAAATCCTTTTAAAGTATTACCAATAGTATTATTTACAAATGATAAATTGCCTACCGAATTATACGGTCATTCAGAAATTGAAGTTATAGAACCTCAATTGAGATTCTATCATGACTTAACTTATGAAGCCGGAGCAGCACAAAAACGTGATGGACACCCTAAGCTTAAGGTAAGTACTGGAAACGCAAGACAATGGGTAGATAACAATTTTGGTTCTGGTACTTTTGATTTAGTACAGAAAGGCCAACGTACCTTGGTCTTAGATGACAGAGACTTATTTATAAATCAAGGTGAAGATGACGTCCAGTATTTGTATCTAAATAAAACATCAGGTGATTTCAAACAACTGTCTGAATTGACTTTTACTAATTTAGTCGAAGGTTCAGAAACTCCTGAAATAAACTTTGGTGCTAATTTAGGTACATCTTTAGCAAGTGTTAAGGAATACAGGCCAATCTGGATTAAGAAAATTGCGGGCAAACAAGCAGAGCGTGGCAAATCTTGGATTGAATTGTATAAACTTATTATTTTAATATATAACTACGTACACTTTAGTACTATAAAGTCTGATGATATTACTGTGCTTTGGGACAAGCCGAATTTTGTTAGTTCTAAAGAGCAGTCAGAAATAATAAATGCATTTGCAAAAGCTCTTACACTACTTAAAGAAGGCAATGCTGTAACTGATAAAGAAGTTTATGATACAATGAAAGAACTTAATATCATGCAGCTTGCTGATACTTTTGAAGAGCATCAAAAAGAAATAGAGAGGCTTAGAGGTGAAGAAGAAAAACGAAGAGAAGCTAGTGAAGCTAGACTTAGACCTGAGGATGATGAAGAGACTACTGAGGACACCGAAGAAGAACCTGAAGATAATAAAGATAAGTCTAAAACAGCAGAGTGACTTTTTTGATGAAAGAGAACAGTACAAAGAAGATGTTAAGAAAGCAATTAGTAAATACGGCATAGCTAATTTACCTAAGGTTGTGCTTGAAACATTACCTAATGATATGCGTGATTTTTATGAGAAGCATTGGCGTAAACAGCCAAAAGTATGGTTGATAATGCTTAAGACTGCACTTGTTGCTGCAGATAAAGGAGTAGAAATTGAACGAACTAATGAACACGATGCCAATAACATTTCAGACAGCGATACTGAATGACCATAAAGCAGCAAATATTGATGGTGTAGAAGCAGTTCCTATTGGCAATAAAGAATCCTACAATACATTGTTAGGTGAAGGCGAAAAATATGAATTTGTTAATAGAATTGCTCTTGGTGACAATCATCCTGCTTATCCTGATTCATGGACGACCGTTATTTTAACAGAAGATTGGGCAAAGTCTTATGCTAAAGGTGTAAATAGTGTACCAGCGCCTTTATTTTTAGCGGGACATGCTGACCAGGGTGTGCATTATAAAATGCGTGCAATTCCTGATGGTTATGTTGTTGGTGCAAGACTTAAAGATGGTTATCTTTATTTAAGAAATTCTATGTCATCTGATGGCACAGAAGAACGTAAAGCTTTAATTCAGCAGACAATACGTGAAATAAAAGCTAAAATGCTTAGCACGTCATCTTCTGATATAATTAAGTTTAAAATAGAAAGAGATGAAGCAACAGATAAAACAGTGTATATGGCTATTGAATCAGTCAAAGGAAGAAGCAATGCGTTAGTAGAAGCTGATATGACTGGTTCAGATGCCGAAATTGTTGTTACATCTTTTAAAAGTAGTGAAAAATCAGGCGTTGCCGATTTTACTCATATTAAGCAAGGAGAAAGCGAGATGGATAAAGAAACCTTAAGTACTGCAGATATTCTGACAGCACTTAAAAATCAGCTCGATTCTGGACGTCTACCTATAAATGACGTTGCCTCGAATCTGGGCATCACCGTCTTAACTGAGGCTAATAAGCTCGCGCTGAAACGCCTCGAAGACGCTGAAAAAGAAGTTGGAAGTATCGATACTTTTATTTCCGGTATCAAAGCCGACAAAGAAAAAGTATTTGTACAGCTCAAAGAAGCCGCCATTAAAGACAAGTTCAAAGATGACGCGCTTATCGAAACCGCAACACAATTGTTCAGCTTGAAAGCTGGAACTGTGGAAGAGATAAATGCTGAAGTTGAAAAACTCGCCAGCATGAAAATTTTCACTCAGTTCAGAAGTGCTTCAGCTGGTAGTATTGGTGCATCTTTTCAGACTGAAGGCAACTACAGTTCTGACAAAGATGAAGCTGAAGCGATGGAGGGTTAATAAATGACTGAAGTAAGCGCGAATTACGGCTTTCTTGAGAAGTTCGTAAATGAAAAACAAGTGCTTGTTACAAATGGACTTGGCCGCGATATTGAGCATCTTGAAATCGTCGCACTTGACGGTTTTATTGGTGAGTGTCGCGAGTTTGATGGTATTGTTGATGGGGCTGATGGTCTTATTAACATTGCTGATGAAAGAATCATCGGTACAAGTCAGATTAACACTAGCGATACTTTTGTTGTCGGTGGTGTGGTCTATTTCTTGTCTGGTGGTAGTTCTGCTGCTGGCGAATTGCGTGCAGGTTACGTAGCAGGTGCTGTTCCTGTTGGTATCTGTTATGCAGAGTCCAGTGGAAGTTATGTTTGGTTTAGGCCATTCAAACAGAATGTTGGTGGTTCTGAAGCAGTAAAAACTACTGTAGTTGTAATAGATGCGTCTATTGCATCTGGTAGTGAACTTGCTGTTCCCGAGATTCCTGTTGGTGCAAAGATTCTTGACATGGTTGTTCATGCGCATGCAACTTCTTCTGCTGCAACAATGACTCTTGAACAGGCCAATGGTGATGACATCACAGTAGTTGCTTGTGCAACAGACAATGCAGTTGCGAGAGCCACTTCAATCACAGAAGCCAATTCTGTTGTTGGAGCTGATGGTGTTCAGTTACTCGGAAGTGCTGCCGAGGTTCGTGGTATTGCAACAATTACCTGGAGGTAAAAGATGATTCAGTGTGTTTCTCGTGAGCTACTTGCAACTAGTTTCAAGGAAGCTCAAGCCGAGGGTAAAAGAATCCAGGTTGTTAGTCCTGTTAATGTAATGCAGGCTAATACCGGTTTTGGTTCTTCAATACCCAAGAATGGTGAACTGCTTGATGAAAGCACTCTTTCCATTCTAAATAACCTGCAGAGTGCTTCTCGTGATAGAGATATTGCACTTACTGGTTCAGTGTCGAACGGTTTCGACTATCGCTTTAAAAACCGTGGTTCTGTCATGGAGCAGATTAAACGTGGTGCGTTTTCCGGTAGTGCTGGTAATACACTCGTTGATGGCTGGCAGGATTTGTTTGATGCTATTCGTTTTGACCTGACTATTCGTAAGCAGGCAAAACCGACTATTCGGCAGTACATCTATAATATGATTTCAATGCCGAATGCGACCAAAGATGTTCGACCTACTGAACTCTTCCCTTACGGTATCGTATTTGAAGAGAACAATGGCGAAGGACAGTCTGTAAATCAGGGCGCGAATCTTGGCGGACAGTACGATACTATTCCGATGAAGATTTATGCAGCTGGTTTCCGCTGGACTCTTTTGGCTGCACTGTTTGACAGAAGCTATGATATTACCAGACTGAATGATGGTGTTGCGCTTGGACATTCTGCTAAACAGGATGACTTGGCAATTGCGCCTATTCTTGCTGGTAACTATGGCACTGTTGGAACGGCTAAGTGGACTGCTGCTTCTACTGATGGTGACAATCGGCAGGAGAAAATGCTTAATACGCTCATGAATACAGTTGATGGTCTTGGTAAAAGACTTGACCCTGTTACTGGACGTAAAATCAATCCGGCTGGTTCTGTTCTGCTTTGTTCTGAAAATGACATGCGACACATCGAGCATGTTATTGGTGGTCTACCGAGCGATAGGAATAGACTTTATCCTGGTATATCTGCAATAAGCAGGGTAGTTGGTTATGATGGTGAAGTAATCAACATGCCTGGTGGTGCAGTAACTTATACCGGTGTAACTGATGGCTATGCTTATTTGATTAAACCCAATAGGTATCTGTCAATCATCGAAAAACTCGGCCTTACCGTCGAAGTTGATATGCAGCCTGATGTATCTACTCTTCGTAAAGAAGAAAGAGCATGGTACTTCGTTGAAGCTGCATACAATGCACTTGGTATTACCAATTACATTCAGAAGGTAACCCTTCCTACCTGGTAATCCTCTCTTTATTCTTGGTGTGAGTCTGTTGTAGTGTGCAGGCTCACACCCTTTTATAGATGTACTAAAATAGTTTAGTACATGCATAAAGGAGCATTTAATGACTTCGTTAGAAAATTTAAAGCGTTTCATGAAACCTTTTTATCAAGCTGTAACTGATGAAACTCTTTTAAATGAATATATTGTAACTTATGTTTATCCAGAATGTGCTGCTGCAGCTCTTTGGGAAGAACTCGCAACAACAGCAAGTGTACAAACAACTGGTATAAATGAAATAGATACAGGTGGAGAAAAGTTTAAATATTTTTCACCAAAGACAATGCAAGAAGTATGTTTGAAAGCCGTTGTTTTATACAGTAATCGTTGTGATGCTTTAAAAGGTGGTGGTTCTTGTGCAATAAGAATCAAACAATCAGACGTAGCGGGAGTACCAGGTAAGCCTTATGCTTGATGTATTAAGACAGACTATCAGTGATAGAATAGCAGTAAATCCAGTTACTATCATTGCTGATATTAGACCAAGAATAACAAATGCACAGGGCAAGTCTATAGAAGATATTACAGTAGCAGCTGTGCCTACTGAACTTGGTGTTGGTACTGTTTCAAGGCGGCGTTTACCAGAACCTATTGTTACTAATGCTAAAACTCCATATGACTATCAAGATGTTTATTATTTAATTGTTGAATATGATACAACTTGGTTAAGAAGAAATTTAGTCTTTAGTCATAATGGTGAAACTTTTAGAACCAAACTGCCAGAAAAGAAATATCTATTTGGTGGTGTAGCATATATAGTTTGTGGTTTAGAACAAATAACTGCAAGAGATATAGGAGACTATTGATATGCTTGAAATGATTGATGATACAGAAGATAATGAAAAAGTAAGTATAACTGATACAGAAATAACATTTATTTTACCTACTAATTTTAAGCAAGTAAATAATATTATTACTGTAAATAAAGATGATGCTTTTACAATAGCTTTAAATATTTTATTACAGGTTAAATTAAGTGGCCAAGATTAGATTTATTAATATGTCAGTAGTAAATGCAAGAATAAAACTTGCATTTGATGAGTATGAAAGAGAAGCTTATAATATATTTAAATATTATGCTATAGAAGCAATGATATATTTTAATTCTGTACAAACAAGTGCTGGTGCAGAACAAAAAGGTGCTTTTTGGACAAATCATACATTTAAAGCTGCAACAGGGTTTTTTGCAAAAGCATTTCAAGTACCTGGTAATATGGGACTTACATTTGCAAATAGTACATCCTATGCAGTAGACCTTGAAGAAGGTTATGAAGGTAGATTTGCATCTTTTCCAACTTTGTTAGCAAGATTCGAGCCACTTATAATGGCAGATTTGAGAACACTTTATGAGGGACGGTAAATAATGCGCTTAGACACAATAAGAACAATACTATTGACCGGAACTGTAAAGAATGTTATAATACGTGGTAATATGGACACATCGCCAGTTGCACCGTATGTTTTGCTATATGATGATTATTCTATAAACAGTTATTTTACAGTAGACAATACAATAGACCCATTTATTATTGAAGTACATTATCCACCAGGATATTCAAATGCTGTTACTACATACATAGAAAAAGAAGTAGTAGACTTATTACACAGAAAAGTATTAACTGATGCTGATGGTGATTCTTTTCAAACATTTGCAACACCAACAATTACACCTTTGACAGAACCTAATGATGATAGAGCAATATCTGCTGGTAATGATGATGGTACAATAAGTAGAGGACGCAGATTCTTTACACCAAGACGTGGTTTATGATTTCCTTAGTTTAAGGAAATATACTAATAGCTTGTGGTTCGCTTTAAGCTGACCACGAAAGTGGAGGACATAATGAGTTACGCGTTTGATGGAAAAACGTCGTTTTCTATTGAAGGGTCACGCTGGCGAAGATTGAATCCTGATGGTTCATATCCGGCAGTAGATAATCAATTGGGCTTTGTTGGAACAGTTGATATCAGTGCTCTTATTGCGACGTCTAAGTTGGCATATCGATTAGGTGCAACAGGAGCTTTTACAGAGTTGACAATCGATTTGACAGGTGCAGCTGTAGACGATACAGCAGCAACAGTTGCTGAAATTGTAACAGATTTAAATCTGGATGCAGGTTTCAGTGCAATCTTTACAGCATCAGCAGATGCAGCAACAGGAAGATTGAAAATTGTTCAAACCGCAGATACAGCAACATACCTTGAGCTTAAAGGCGAAATTGCTGTAACATTGATGTTCGGTGCTTATAATGGTGCCGTAACTGGCTTTGGCACACACTTTGTTGATTGTTTCAACAATGCTGGTGCACTTGGTTTGCCGAAAGAAATTAAAGACTTTGAAGAAATTGAAGTTGAAGTTGGTGATGGTAGTACATTATCAATGGTTGCTTCAGCTTTACTTAAAGGTCTTAATCCTTCTTTGGCATTGGCTGATGAACTCTGGGAGCTTAAACAGCTTATTCAGGGAGGCTCAAACGACCAAACTGTTACTGGTGTATCGAATAGATATAGTCCGCCTACAACGAGTCAGACTTATCTACCAGGTTTTGCTGGTGAAGCTTATGAAGCCAAATACGGAAAAGGTTCAAACCTTAGAAGTAATATGGTTGGTTACAAGCGAATTAACTTTAATAACTGTAACGGCCTTGAAGGAGACTTAAGCAGCGATGTTAAAGCATGGGCTACATATCAGTTTAATATTCGTACTCGCGAATATACACTTGCTGGTGTGAAGTATCCTGGTTATACTGAAGACTTTTTAAGTCTTTCTGAATTTGCCAGTCTTGGCATAACATTCGGTTAAGGAGTAATGAGTGAGGGCTTCGGCTCTCACTCTTAATTAAAATGGAACAAACACACACTACAGAAGAAGTTTTAAAGATTATTGGTCCTGGTACAGAAAAAGTATTGATAGCACCATGGAATGGTGTACCAATACCTGTAACTATAGTTATGCTTAGCTCAGTAGCATTGCAGTCTTGTGGTGATTTTACTACTGTTTATACAGAGAATCCAAATGCTGAAAAGCCTATATCAAAAGTACCTGATATAGAAGCAATGCTAAAGATAAAGAATATACATGAAAATATTCTTCGTCTTTGTTTAGTACGACCTACGTTTAAAGAGTTTCATGATGAATTACTTGGTAAAGATTTTGTTAGTCAACGCCAGAGTGAATTAGCAGAAATACGTAAGTTAATAGACGAATTAGATGATGGTGATAAACGACAGCAATATATTGAACAAGCAGATAGACTTGAAATAATGCTTAGTTTTTTATTACCAGAAGATTTTATGACATTTGTTGTAGAGTATATTATGCAGCGAGATAAAAGCGATATTGATAAGCTTACACATGATATGCTTTTACGTGCTGGTTTTCTTGGCGAAAAATATAATAAAAGACCAAGTGATTATCTTGAAGGTGCATTTACAGAGAAGCAAAGAATTGATATTGATGTTGCAGCATTAAATTATGTTGCAGATTATCGAAAGATGCAAGGCATGGAAAAAGAAAATTCTGGCATGCGTTGGATAAGAGGTGGTAAAAAGCTAAATGGCTAATAAAACTGGCAAGATAGAAGCTCGCTTAGAATTAGTATTAGATGCATTAAATACGCAGATTAAGACAGCTCAGGCACAGTTGAGTGCATTTGCTTCACATGTTGAAAGACAGTCTGGTGATGCAGCTAAAAAAACGCAAGCAGCATATACTACTGCATTTGCTGCTATTGCACTTATATCTTATAAAGCAGCTAAAGCCGTTATTGCATCTTTTAAGGATACAATAAAAGTATTTGCTAATTTTGAGCAATCTCTTGCCAATACACAGTCAGTAGCAAGGGCCACTGAAGAAGATTTTCTTAAATTAGAAGAAGCAGCACGTAGAATTGGTGCTACAACACGCTCTACTGCATCTGAAGCTGCTAATGCACTTTACTATTTAGCATCTGCTGGTTTTACTGCTGCAGAAGCTATTGCTGCATTAGATGGTGTAAATGCTCTTGCAATAGCTACTGGCTCGGACCTTGCAAAAACTTCAGAAACTATTGCTGTTGTTATTAGACAATTTGGTTTAGAAACTAGTCAAGCCACAAATATTGCTAACGTTTTTACTTCTGCAATAACAGGTTCGTTAGCAACATTAGATAAATTAACAAATGCCTTTGAATATGTAGGTCCAATAGCTGCTGGTCTTGGTAGAACAGTAGAGGAAACGACAGGTACATTACAAGTTCTTTTCAATAAAGGTTTTAGCGGTGAAAAAGCTGGTAGAGCATTAAGGCGTGTATTTGTTGACTTAGCAGATTCAACAAGTATTGTAAATAGACGTTTAGCTAAGCTTGGTATTTCATTCGATGATGTCAATCCAACTGTAAATAGTATGGCAGATATTGTCGATGTACTTAATGCTAGTTACGTCGATGCAACTAATGTTGCAGCAATATTCGGTAAAATATCTGGTGCACAAATGGCATCATTATTAGCTGCTGGCGGCGATGCGATTAGGGAAATGGAAGCATCAGTAACTGGCACTAATCAAGCATTTGAAGCAATGGCTATTCAGATGGACACACTTCAAGGTTCATTCGATAAGTTTAAAAATGCAAATGAAGCATTAAAAATAACACTTGGTAAAGAATTATCACCTGCTTTAAGAACAGCAACAGATATTGCAACAAGCTTTCTATTAGCTATAAATGATATGCCACCAAAATTACTTGCTATAGTTTCTGGTGTAGCAGGTATTGCTGTTGCATCTACAGCTTTAGGCTTTGCATTAACTAAAACAGCTGGTATATTAGGCTTAACCTTTTTACCAGGTTTAGGTCCACTTATAGCTGGTATTGCTGGAGTAACTACCGCAATAGGTTTATTAGTTGCAGGCACTGCAGCATTATCAAATCTTGGTATTAAGAAAGCTACAGAAAGCTTTAGTGATATGACTAATGAAATGCAGTTAACTGGTGAAGAAGCTAAAACAATGATTCGTAGTTTTAGTGATGTATCATTTACATTAAATAATTTTGGTAAAAATGTACTGCAAGGTGCTTTTGGGACACCTCAAAGACGCAGTGTTTCAGATTTAAGTGCTTTAATGCATAGACTTGCTGATGAATATGATATAAGTATTGAAAAAGTAATAGAACTAGCTGAACGTAGTACTGACTTAACTGCTAATTATGGCGCTGAAATAGAAGCTATTAAACTAGCTGCTGCTGAACAGCGTGCACGTGATGAAATAGCTGGTGAATCTTCTAAAAAGCGTTATGATGCACAACAAGAGTATATTGATGCACTTAAACAAGAAAAGCTTTTAAAAGAGTTTTTAGCAAAATTAGACGACGATAGAAAAAGAGCAGTTGATGAGCAAGCAAGTATATTAAAAACAGCATTTAGTCGTTCAGTAGAATTAGCTAAATTGCTTGGTGATGAATATGACAGAAATGCAGACTTAAGTGATGTATATACAAGTGCAATTAAAGCTCTTGTTGAATCAGGTTTAACTGCAGAAAGTGATGGTGTACAGTCAATAATAAACTTATACAAAGAGCTACAAGCAGAGTATGGTAATGTCATAAATAAAAATAGTGATTATGCTAAGCGCCTTAAAATACAAAATGAATTGCGAGCTACACTAGCTGTAATTTCAGAAAAAGAATTAGCTGCAGCAAGAAACTTAATTGAATATGATGCAGCAGCAGAACGTGCATCTGCAACACAGAAAGCATTGAACGATTTATTTGATGCTGGTTTTACGCTTAAAGGTTCTGGTATAACAGCATTCTTAGAAGAATTCGGAAAGTACTTACAAGGTCTTGAAGAAGCTATAGATAGTACAAAAATATTTGAAGATGAATTTTTAGAAGCAGAGCAAGCATGGTTCAAAGGTCGAGAAGCTGTTCGTGAATATACTGAAAAGCTTGAACTGCTAAATGCAACGGCAATAAAAGTAGCAGAGAGTGAGAGAGATAAAGCTCTTGCTGCAGTTAAAGGTAATAAAGCAGCAGAGGATGCTATAAATGATTACTTCGATGCTTACATTAAAGGTTTAAAAGATGTTGCAAAAGCAGAGAAACTAGCAGAGTTTTTTAGCAAGCTAGAAACTGGTGTTAATGTTGCAATGGACTTATTGAGTGCAATAGATGACTTTCATTCAGCTACAATAGACCGAATGATTGCTGATGAAGAACGCTATTATGATGCACTTCAAAAGTTACGTGAAGATGATTTAGTAAAATTATTTGAAGATATAGATGCAAGAGAACAAGCAGAATTAGCAGCTAAAGGTTTACTTGAAGAAACAGAACGTGAACGCTTAGAACGTGAAATTGCAGAAGCAATTATAGCAGGTGATACAGTTACAGCTGCAGAATTGCAAAAAGAAATTGATAGATTAGACATTAAAGAAAAGTATGACGCAGAACGTTTACAAGCACAAGAAGATTATGACAAAGAGCAATTAAGATTAGAAGATGAAAAAGCAAGAAAGATTGCTGACCTTGAATATAAAGCTGCACTTCAAACTTGGCAATTAGCTGTATTATCAGCTACAGCAAACGTAGCAGTTGCACTTGCAAAAGCTATTTCAACATTAAATCCTTTTGTAATAGCAACAACAAGTATAGCAGGAGCCGCGGCAATCGGTAGTGCTATAGCTGCAAAGCCTAGTGCGCCTGCTTTTAAAGATGGTGGAATAATTCCTGGGTCAAGTACTAAAGGTGACCAGAATCTTTTCTATGGCGATGCAGGTGAATTGATAATGAATAAAGCACAACAGCAAAATATTGCTGAACAGTTAACAGGTAAAGGACAATCAATTGTTGTGCATTCATACTTAATTGTTGATGGTGAACAAATGGCAAAGAACTCTGCAAAGTACTATAATAATGGTAAGGTGGTTGTTAACTTATGAGAATACAAACACGCAATGAATTAGCTTATGCTGACTCATTAGTAATGACAAATCCAACAATTGCGTATCCAGTAGAAAATATATATGCTTTGTTTAAAGAAACAATAGCACAAGCATCAGCTACTTCTACAACTATAACAGCATCTTGGAATACATCAATTATTGTTGATAGCTTTTTTATAGGCTATCATAATATTTCAAGTATTACTATTAGACTTTATGATTCATTATCAACACTATTACATACTGAAATATTAAACAATATAAATCAAGATGACTGTGTTTATTTAAATGCAGCAGTAAGTAATGTTGCATCTTGTATTATAGACTTAGTAGGTGCAGAAAATATTTTTCTTGGTTCATTATCTATGGGTCAATACTATGAGGTATATAATGTTGTTGCTGGTTATGAGGTTGAATATTTAGATACCAGTAATTTTGAACAATCAACAGGTGGACAAACGGCACAGTTTTCTGGTACAATATTACGCTCATTTGAATTAGTATTAGCAAAATTAACAGCGACTCAAAGAGCATTGTTTATTGCTGCATACAAGAATGTGTTAAAGGGAAAGTCTTTTTGGCTTGACCAATATCCTGATATAAGTAATGAGATTGAACCACCATGGTATGGTTTCTTTTCGCAAAATATTATTGAGAATAGATCAAATAGTAATGGTTTCTATAATATAACTACAGCATTCACGGAGAGTAAATAATGGCTATTGCAAGAGTAGATTTTCCAACTGTTCCAAATCCTGTTGCAGGTGACTGGGCACTACTTACTGAATTAGTTAGTAAGTCTTTTAAGAATATAAATAATCCATTACAAGCAATAAGTGGTAATATACCACAAGGAAGTTTATTTCAAGTAGGTGATGTTATTTATTATGCAAATGCAGATTATGCAATAACAGGAACGTCAAGTAATTATGTTAAGCTTACACCTACTGTTAGTGGTGATGAATTAAATGCTGCATATGTTAGTTCTTTAACAGGTGTTAGCTGGAATAAAATATATAATGGTTACTATGATGTCAGTGGTAATTTGTATGTATTTGATGAAGCTAAAGCAATATATGCCAATATTTTAGCAGTTTCGTATACCCGTTTATTGGCTGACCCAATATTTAATGCTGTTACAGCTAAAACATTAGCATTAAGTAATAATGCCAATATTGGTGGTACACTTGGAGTTACAGGTGCTGCCAATATTGGTGGTACACTTGGAGTTACAGGTGCTGCCACTATTGGTGGTACACTTGGAGTTACAGGTGCTGCCACTATTGGTGGAGCACTTGCTTGTCCAACTATTAACACTGGTTTAGGCGCTTTCGAAATTGGCCAGAATTTAAGAACAACAGATACTGTAGAATTTGCAAATATAACAAAAGCAAGTAATCCAGTAGCCTCTGTTTATACAGACGATTTTGTCAATTATACAGTTTACCCAATAGGTAGTGTTGTTTTGGTAAATACAGGTGGAACATATCCAGCAAGGAATTCAGCATATGCAATTCATTTATATGGCACTTCTGGTGGACAATATACACTTTCAACAGACCCTAATGCTGGTGCACAATTATCTGGTATATGGCGTGCACGTGGTTACACTGGTGATTATGCCCATATGTTTCAAAGAACAGCATAAGGACAAAGTATGTATTTAATAGTAGAATTAACACGCACAGAGTCAATAACAATTTATGCAGCGCCAGCATTACGTCCTTTTGTTATTGCATATAAGCTATATTATGGTGCAAGTAATTCTGATATAGCAGACTTTTGGACAACAACATTTGGTGTTACAGAAGAAGCAAAGTTAAAAACACAAGTAACTGGTGTTGTTTATAATTATGCAATAAATTATTCTCTTAAAGATAATATTAGTGACTGCTTAAACGATTTTAGAAGTTTTTATTGGGCTTCAGAAAATCAAGAATTAACTATAAGATATGGTATGCTTGAAGAATCTACATGGCAAACGCCTAATATGCAGTATGGAATAGCTATTGGTCTTACAAAGGATAAAGTAAGATATTTTGAAGATAGAGAATATTTGCCTCTAATAAGTAGTCTTGAGCCAGTGGCATATGATATAGATAAGTTTAATTATGATAAGCTTAACTTCGCAATGAGTACACTTATACTTAATAATTTAAGTGGTCATTTTAATCAGTTTAAAGATACCCCAATATATGGTAACTTAGTTACTGTAAAAACTGGTGAAGAAGGTGATACATATTCTGAGCTTATTTTAAGACGCGCATACTATATAGAAGACTATGACTTTAGTGCACAAACATTAACTATAGATATTCAAGATAGTAGAAAAGCATTATCAACACAAGTACCAACAAAATATTTTGATGTTGCAGATTATCCTAATATTGGTGACTCTGCTGTTGGTGAAGCAATACCTTTTGGATATGGTCAATTAAGAGAAGTTCCTGGTAAGTGTATAAATGAAAATGCAGTAAATGCTACAGTAAATCCGATATTCATATTTGTTGAAATACTCTCAAGTGCAACAGTTACTGTTGAAGTTAAAATTGCTGATGTTTGGACAGTGCAAACATCAGGTGTCACTGTTGATATAAATACTGGACAAGTGACAGTCGTTGGTGCACGTGCAGGTTCTTCACCAAACTTTACTGTGAGACCTACTCGTGCTGAAGTAGTTGGCATTGCAAATACATATGCTAGTGATATTATTAAAGATATGAATGATAGATTTCTTGGTATACCTTATGATACTTCTAATTATAATCAAACTGAATGGGAAGCAGAAGAAGTTTATCTTGAACCAATAGGCTTGTATATTGATAAAGTTGACTATGTATATAACTATATAAGAAATCTTCAAGCTGCATCTTCAGTAGGCTTTAGATACGATACAATACAAGGTAAGCGAACAATAATTATTGACAATCCAAACAAGGATGTTACAGTAGATATACTTCCGCCGGATATTTTTAATATTACAAATGTTGTTGCAGATTCTAATAAAGCTGATATGTACAATAAAGTAATTATTGGTTATAATCAAGCAATAGAAAGCAAAACAGCATTAAGAAAAGAAAATTCAGATTACTATAGTATATCTTTTAGTAATTATAAAATTGTTAGTATTTATGATGTTATAACTGGACTAAATAGTGAGCTTGCTGCTACAAACAGAGCAAGTATTCAGGCAGAAGATTTGCACTTAATAAGAAGAGTTTTTAATTTGCGTGTTTATGGCGATAAGTTTTTAGACTTAAAATTATTAGATATAGTGAATGCAACAATAGATATTAAAAAATTTAATATAGAAACTATTACTACATTACAAGGTGTCTTAAATTCACAAGATGTAGTAGAAGGTATTTATAATAGTTTAGAAGTAATAGAAGGTATGCTTTCGTCAGTAATAATTACTGACGAATCTGCAAATCTTTTTGGTACTATTCGTGGACAAGTTATAGCTGTAAAGCCAGACTATGACTTAAAAATAAATGATATTAAAATAAGGGAAAGACCTTATAGTCAAGTCTGGGAGGACATTTATGGTTGAGCAGAGAGTCATTAAATTATACACTGATACAGATGCTAATTTATCTACATTAAATCCAGTACTTGCCAAAGGTCAAGAAGTTGTTGTTACTGATTTATCTGATGCGAATAGAATATATAGAAAAATAGGCGACGGTATAAGAGCATATAATAGTATTGAGTTTGAACACTTTTTAAATAATTATGATAGTTCACTTAATTATGCCGAAAATGATATCATCCAATCTGCGGGGCAATTTTTTATATCCTTAGCTGATGATAATCAAGGAAATGCAATCCCGGATGCTTCGACTTCGCCTCCTTACACCAATGCTTGGTGGAAGATACTTGAGCTCGGGGGGAGTGTAGCGCCGTTTTTTACCTTAGGGGAAACGGTGAGTCAGAGGGATGTTTTGTACCTCTCGACCGATGGAAAGGCGTATATTGCCTCGAATACCGACTACGACCACAAGAATGTCATTGGGTTTGCCGTGACGAGTGGAGATGCGGATGATGAGATAAAAGTTCTTAAAGTTGGGAGCTTGATTGGGTTTAGTGGGTTAGTTGCTGGTAAAGCTTATTACCTGGGTGTTGATGGTGGGGTAGTACTTAAAGAAACTGTTATTAAAACCTCCTTTTTAATCAATCTTGGTATTGCCACAAGCACTACAGAATTAGATGTTAAAGTTGGTATTTTGGAACATTCTCAGCCTACGCCAAATCTTTGGAGTGGGTTAAAAGGTGCATGGCCTTTTGATGAAGGACAAGGTTTAGTTGTTAAAGATATTTCAGGTGGGGATAATGACGGGGTGCTCTCGGGCTTTGGCCCGGTTGCGGAGTATCACTTTGATGGAGACTTAAGTGACGAGCAGGGCGGGGCGGATCTAACCATTGCGCCGGGGACGGCAACTTATGAAACGGGGGTTGTTGGGCAGGGTGCTGGTGGTGGAAGTTTTGAAGCTACCGGGATAACTCCAGGGCTTACGGGGAGTGTTAGTTTTTGGGCTAATGTAAATGATGGAGGCGTGACGACATCTTTATATATGTTTGATAATTTAGACGCAAGCACTGATAATGTTTTTCTACGAACAGGTCTTAATAAATTTGAAGGGTATTTACGAGATGTGACTGATGGACATTATTATAGCTTTTTAAGTGTTCCAATTATAGAAGACGAATTTGTCCATTTTGTTATTACTTGGGATAACGGGACAGTAAAAAGTTATGTTAACAATGTTTTCAGTGGAACTGCTGATGCTATAACCACCGGATGGTATCCTGCGGACCAGGATTTTCTTCTTGGTGTAAATTATAACAGCACAGGCCAAGTAAACGACGACTTCCGCATCTACGACTACGCTCTCTCCGAAGACGAAATATCCGCACTTTACAACCGTCCTCAAGAGCCCTCTCATTGGGTTGATGGGGTGAGCGGGAAGGCTTTGGCGTTTAATGGGGTGGGCAGTTTAGTAACGATTCCGAGCGGATTACCTCCGGGGGATATTACTGTTTCGTTGTGGCTGAAGGCGAGTAAGGTTGGACGGAGGTTTATATGGTGCCAGTTTATTGGTTCAAACTTACGAAGATATTTTGCCTTTGCAATAAATGATAATATTGTATTTGCATCAAGAAGAGCAGACGGAACAACACATATCGAATCACAAATTCCAGCCGCATCATGGACAGAAAACACGCTTATACACGTGGTCGGTGTTCAGGACGGATTAACAACTAAAATATACTTGAATGGTACTTTAATTGATAGTGATACCCATGCCGATATTTACACCTCATTTGATGATGATGGTTTTTTTGGAGGATTGTCCGATTCTTTATGGTATGACGGAACTATAGACGAACCAATGATTTATAACAGGGCTTTATCGGACCAAGAGATTCAAGCTCTTTATCAGAACCCAGCTCTACCACAAAAATCACTGATTACTTTAAATCAGATTGATCAAAGTGCAATTGACGCTTTGAAGTTCGCTTATGAAACAAGTCTTGTTGGGTCTTTGCATCGGTTTCCGACATACAAGAACCGCCCGGGGTACTTGCCTTTTGCTTTTGATAATGCCATCTCTCAAGCGAACTACCCAGAACTTTATGCGGAGGTTGGGGACCT
>Ga0210043_1000346_pt1 | contig 48872 bp, 49 predicted proteins | sample CryGeymet201501t_FD_183990 | JGI IMG/M metagenome (GOLD analysis project Ga0210043, IMG submission 183990) | Groundwater microbial communities from Crystal Geyser aquifers in Utah, USA - Crystal Geyser metaG 2015-01t (SPAdes) (version 2) | ecosystem: Environmental > Aquatic > Deep subsurface >... | reverse complement strand
TTAAACACCGCCTCCGTACACCAGAAACACCCTCCACCGAATACTGCTTTTTCCATATATCAATTATACCCCCATATCAATTTACCGAGGGGAGGGCTCGGTAGGGCTAGAAACCGAAATTAGAAAGTGAATTAAAACTATACAACAATGCTAATGATCCTAATCCAAATATCACAGTGAGTATATACCAAAATAGGTTGTGAGCTTTAGTTGAATAATTAATGTAGAAAATATAAATATTGGATAAAATTGGTATCCAAAATAAAAATCCGAAGAGTAAACGATTATAAGAGAAATATACTGATGAAAGTTGTATAAAAGCTACAAATAGAGGGAGAAGAACACCGACAATAAAAATTAATATTTTTTTTTTCATAATCTTGACTAATATGTGTTATTCTATCTTTCTTAAATACTTACTTAATTTCCCAATAATTATTTCTGCACTTTTTATCTCTTCATTATTTCCCGCTCGATCAGTGGAATAATAGTAAATATTGTAAACCCCCTCAGTACCTAAAGTAAAGATTCCGGTATATAGAGAGAAATTCTGACCATCAAATGAATACTTAGTCTCATGGACGTCGGAATTGTCATCAACAGCATTAAAACTTATATCAACTTCTTTCTTATACTCCCCATCTTTGTATTCTTTGCCCATCAGATTTATCTGGGTCTCTGGTGGAACTATGTCTCCACTTTCTTCACTATCCAAAACTAGATCTGTTTGAATGGTCATTGGACTTCCATCTCCTATTTTCACTTCTATTTCAGTATGACTACTTAATTCCGACACCAGTAAGTTAACATGCGTATCTGTATTGACTGGGATATCATTAAACACGCTAGTCTCTAAGATTAATCCGTTTTCATTTTCAGAAATAAGTAAATCAAAAGTCCCTTCATCAGTACCAATAGCTTCTACATTGTAAACTTGCCCGTTATCAGTTGGTAAAAATATAAACTTTTCGTGACCAATAATTTCATAGTCTATGCCTGGAATCTCATATTCAACAGCATTATTTTCTGTGGGACCAGTGTGTCTATTTTCTGTATCATATATATGCACATCTACAGGGCTTCGCCAGTTTAGTATTTTTCCTTTAATACCACAAAAAGAAGAATCATTGCTGAAATCACTAGTGGTATTGATTGGGTTACCAAGCAAAATATCGACTAAGGCGCTTCTTATTTTTTCCGAGCTTGGCATTTCTGCGTGGCTTACTTTTCTTATGTAATATTTATTTGTTGCAGGAATATCAATATAATCGGCACTCCCAAAAGGGACCGTTTCGTCACCGCTTCCATAGCCGATTCTTCCTATTGCATCAAATATATTCATCGAATAAGCGGATTGGGTCTGACTACCACAACCGGTTATGTTGTACACCTCCATACTGGAGAGATCAAGATCTTGAAGATTCTTTGCAAAGAACTCTTCGGCAAATCCAAATATGGTTGAATTTAGACCTTTATCCGAGAGTAAAAAATTTTTTGTTTGGTCATAATCAAGTAAAGATGTTGGCAAAAATGATGATGGTCTAATGTATCCTGAAAGCTCGCTAAAATAAGTTTGATTTGGTAATAACTGATACATCGCAGGAGAATTTTCCACAATCTCCTGAATACGATCTTCCTCAAGCCAAGGAATGCCAAGACGGTCTCCCTCCATAAGTACCTTGGCTGCCTTTGGTGCTCCTAGATGTGGAGTACCAATGAAAATTAACTTTCCAATATCATTGGTACCGTACTCATCTAAGTAACTCTCTGCTAAAAGCCCGCCCATGCTATGAGCGATAATATCTACTTTATCTGACCCTGTTTGTGACTTTACCTGAACAATCTTTTCCCTAAGAAGATCCCTTGATTCTGCTATATCTAGACGCCAGTCATAAGGGAATGGGAATAATGAGGAATTATCATAACCAACTCCATTCAGGTCACTTATTAAACTCCCAAAGGTATCCAATAAACGAATACTTATTCCCAAAATATCGACTGTTATTTCATCAATCAAATCTCCAATCTCAACACTAAAAATTGCAGATTGACCATCCTCATTAAGAATCAAATCTTTCAAAAAATCATCATTATTATCGCTAAACATTTGGTTAACATCTGGCCAAATCAAATCACTATCTTTATACAATTCCGTTCCTGATATCCCTGGAATGATAATCACCGGATCTCTTTCTGGTTCATCACTTGGAGGTTCTAACCAGCCATTCAATTTTGTGAGTGGATAATTATCTTGTCCCCCACTAAAAACATGTGGGGCATCGCAGAAGTTGTCATTATTCGCATCATTACATCCTTCACTTGAGGTATCAAAATCATCCCAATAATTACCTCCGGTCGGAGGATCTATATAAGCAATGTTACCGATAGCGCTACCGAAATTTAATTGCCATCTTGTTTTCGCGTATGGATCTATGTAGTTACCAATAAAGTTGTTACTGTAAATTTTATTGTAATTGGAATACATTACATGGACCCCGAAGTATCTATTGCGACTGAATGTATTTTTTGTAACGGTATTGTTGTTGCTGGAAGGGTAAAACAGCATTCCATAAGCGCTATTAGAATCAAGAGTATTACCAATAAAGGTATTATTGTTTGATTCGCGAACTTGTATCCCGGCAGAACTTTCTACTATGTTCAAATTTTTTATAGTAACCCCAGTTCTTTTGTACAGATAAACGCCAACAATTTGCCATGTTCCTGTAAGTGTATGTCCGCTTCCATCTAGAGTTACGTTGTCATTATCAATCTGAATTGTTTGATTGATGTCAATATTAAGAGTGCAAGTTTTTGAACTTACGTCCCAATCACCAATCGAGGCGCAATCACCGCCGATAGGATCATCCTTAATAAATTTTGTACTCTTCCGAGTTTGGATGAAAATAAAGTGCGACTCTATCAAATTTTGAGAATAAGTATAGTTGCCGCTTTCATCGCTAACAAATATTTCTAGATTGTGAAAATCATCTTGATATTTGTAATAAGTGGTTGATGGAGCAAGCCCGGATAAACTAATCTCAGTTGATTTGGCTGAAGAAACAGATTCTAGCCCTATCATTATAATCTCTGGAATAGACTCTGCCCTTATTTTAACTGGTTCAGAACTTTCTAAACTGATATTTAAATATTCGCTGTCTGTAATTTCAAAATAATTTCCTTCTCCTTCTATTGTGCCAGGAATAATAGTATCAGCAGCAACATAAAAAACAGGCACAAAAAGAAGCACGACTAAAAATAAAATTTTTCTATAGAAATCCACGGGTATAAACAATTACGGCAATGCTTAGAGTAATAAGGCCGAGGAAGCCGAAAAGGAACTTGAAGAAGGTTTTATCAAAATAACGCATGAAATAATTATATGCCCCCAAAGCCCAAATACCACTTAAGTTATCCCCAGCCTTACCGAGGGGAGGGCTCGGTAAAACTAATCCAATCGCCTATATTCTTTTTGAAATGATCCGCGTCATTAAAATACTTAGGAAAAACAGCGTGATTTAGTATCGCATATTCCTCTCTGTCCTTCGACAGATAATCTTGGTAGCTAGAATATTTATATTTATTAAGAAAAGATTCCACTTTAGAACTATCAAGTTTTTCACTTTTCCAATTAGTATTAAACAGTTTTAGTGGATTCAAGTGTATGTAAGAGTAAATATATTTAAGATATTCATCAGCATCTAGATGGGTAGACTTAAATTCACTCCCAAAAAGCGCACCGGCTCTCTCATATTTCTTATTGAAATAAGCGGAATAGGCAGTTAGAAGTTTGCTCATAAATTTTACAATACCGCCTTCCGTAATTTCCTTAATCAGTAAATGGAAATGGTTAGGCATAAGACAATACGCGCCAATAGCCACTAACTTGGGTCCAGTCTCGACGTCCGCTAACGACAACTTTTGTGTCTCTCTATACATGACGGGCTTGATACCATTACAAAGAAATAATAAGCGCACAAATCTCTTTCTGTCATTATCATCAAGAAAAATCAGCCTTTTGTCGACTCCTCGACTGTATAGATGATAAAATTCCTCGATTGAAAATGTTATTTTTCTAACTGTCATACTTTACCGAAGGGAGGGCTCGGTAAACTTATTATAGCCTAATTTAAGAGTTTATTGTCCACAGTTACCGAGCCCTCCCCTCGGTGAATGTTCCCGGTAGGTGCTCTTAAAAGGGCAAACAAAAAAACCGCCCGAAGGCGGTTTTTTGTTCTACACGTTAAGTGTAGGCGTAGTAATCCTTAAGCGGACTACGGCATCGAGACAGTGCTCGTTCTCCAATCAAGCTCATCAGCCATAAAGGTGGAAGCTTGAAGACCACTAGATGATACCCAGTTGAGCTGTTCAAGCCCAATAGCGTATGAACCGATAGCCAAGAGAGCGCTGGACGCTGTTCTGCCCTGGAACAAGAAGGATACAGGGAAGTCAACTGACGCACTTTCAGCCAAGAGTCGAGTGTTAGTGCCAGAGGCAGTAGTACCCGAAGTTGGGATGGTGAAGTTAGTTGAGGAAGCGTTTGGAGCCAAGGTGGCTGTCACATCAATACCGTTTTGGTAGATGATGAATGACGGGCCAGTAGCACTTGCGAGGTTACCATGGTTGGCAACGAAGGCACCAGTGGTTGAAGAAACCGTACCGAGCAAGATATCACCACCCACAGCTGTAACGCGGAGGTTAAAGGTACCCTCTGCGGTTGAGGTGGAAACATTGTTTTGCTCCGTGGTAGCACTCTTGACGATAGACTTCGACAAAAGCGTTATTTCAAGACCAATGTTGCGAACCGTAATAACGTCACCGGTTGCGGAACCAGAGACCGAAGCGGCATCACCAATGGAGTTCTCCGTGGTGAAGTCAGCTGACTGAATGTCAGCCTTGTAGGTCACAGTGGTACCGTTAGCATCATCAATGTCAGCAAGAATCTTGAAGGTCTTGGTCGTATCTTCTGAAATGACATAGTCAATGTCATCGAAGGTAACAGCACCGCCAACGGACGAGATGCCGGTAGCACTCTCACTGCCAACCACAGTTGAACCATCTACAAGGTAGAGGGTAGAGGTGGTAGCCGTTCCAGAACCAGCTCGAGTGATATTAACGATAAGGTCAGTGATTTCAACATCGTCGTCTTCAGCCTTAACGTTGAAGCGGAGTAACTCAAGGTCATCAAGTTCATCCTCATCAGTACCGTCAGAGGCAATAACTTCCGAGACTTTCGGAGAGTTAACGTTCTTAGACACTGTAATTTCGGCATCATCTACGAGCTCTCCTTCAGAGGTAAAGCTTCTGGTGAAGGCTGTGCCCGGACCATACTGGTTGACACCAGCGCCGTCAACGGATCTAACGCCGTCAACAGGAACGCCAACAGTCCATGAGTCTCCGTCAAAGGTGGAGTCCCAGCTAGACTTAGCGTCAAGAGCAATCGTCAAAACTTTAATAGTATCCTTGGGAATGACGAAGCTAAGACCAGAGATGGTGATGAAACGGTCAGAGCCGTCCTCAACCACAGTACTGGAGTTAAGGTCCACTGAACCAAGAACGGTGGAACCGTCCAAGACGTAAACCTTAGAGGCAATCTTGTTGTAGAACTGCTGGTCAGTGTTACCACTAGTTGCAGCATCAAGGTCAAGCTTAACTCTCTCAATTCTCATGTCGGAGGTCTTGGCCTCAATTTCAATACCAGCTACCGCTTTCATATCATCTCCTTCTCGAAGCTTAACGCCTGTCGGAGTGGAATTGACTTCAACGGTAATGGTTCCTTCAACACCAGGGGTGGTGATACCAACACCAGGAGTTGTGGTGGTTGGAGTTCCGGAAACAGGAGTAGTCATAGAGTTAGCCTTAGCTCTGGAGATTGGTCCCCAATAGCCGACTGCTGGTGCTACGCCATTAGCTGCCTGCCATGAAGCAACTGCCGCACGAGTAATAGGACCAAAGTAACCATAAGATACGCCAGCTGGCATAACTAGGTGACCTTGTCCTACAAGAAACTGTTGAAGACTGGTAACTGCAGCTCCAGTGGCACCAACGGTTAAGTCAGTGTTGAATTGGAAAACTGAACCAGTATTCGTTGAACCAGTTCCACCTTGAAGGGCGGCGAGCTGTGCCATAAGCGCGTTAATTTGCGCTTGGAGTTCAGCAATTGTCTGAGCGCCGGCTGGTGTAGCCATAACGCCAAAGACAAAAGTCATGCCGACTGCAAGAGTAGCAAACTTTGTAATTTTACTTTTTATCATTTGTTAATTTTATTTCTAATGCGTGAGCACTTCCCAATAAGTTCTAATATTTGATGGGTCGTGCCACGGGTACTAATTTGCTAACAACGGATTAAGCCTTTGTTAGCAAGCAAACTTAATAATGTTCACACCCATAGATTATAAAGGATATCCTTACGAGTATCAAATATACTGGGGATAACCCTTCGACAAGCTCAGGGTAAACCATATACTACAGGATTTTTAGGCTTTAAGCAAGGCCCACCTTCGCTAAAGCTACGGACGGGCGAGGCTATAACGGCTCCAGCGTTTTTCCCCAATTCTCCTTAGAACACCTGTATGAACCATGGCTGATAGCTCTCTTTGAATGGTTTTTTCGCTACAACCATTGATTAGGGGGGAAACATCCTTAATCATAATCTCTTTCTTACGCTTTAAGAGGCCTATAATAATGCTCTGTCTACCGTTTTTCTTTACTGAAATAGCTCCAAATCCTTTTAGATATTTCCCTTCTGGAGCCTTGTATTCAATTTTGTCCTTTATAATTATATTTTCTTCTATCTCTCTTGCTTGAGGCTTGGGTGATTCAATTTTTAGTAAGTCTGAAATATCTATAGATTGACCAATAGTAGCAAGATATTTGTTTAGCTCCTCCTCCATAAGATCGTGATTGTCCGTGGATATTAGGCCGGCATTTTTAGCCACAGAAAATAGCTTGCCTACCTTTAAAACAAGATTGCGTATTTCCGAAACTAAAACCTCTTTTTCTTTAAACGAATTACCATTCAAGGACACGGTTAGAGATACAAAGTCAGATGCCAAAGTACGCAAGGTCCACTTAAGCGGTTCTTGGTCACTAAAGAAACTAGTAATTAGATATATAGCGGAAGCAAGCTTTTCTGGTTTGTTATTGTATTCTGTCATATGGCTATATTTATATGTCTTTTATAAACCCCGCCTTATTGTCGGGCAAGTGTCCTTTAACTCTAGCACACTTTGTCCTTTATTGCAAGTAGGTCCATTATGCGTCTAAGAGACAGATTTTGCAAGCCACCTTAACGCAACTAGAAGCGTGTTATTATTAGAAAAATAACTTTTATTATTTATGGTGAAAAATAGAAAGAAAAAATCCAGTAACCGAGAGAGAGGGGGACTATCCCTTTTCAACTTTATCCCTCAAGAAACTGCCAATGGCATCTTGGGCGTATTCTCGATAGTGCTAGTTATTTTTCTTCTTCTTGGCGCATTTGATCTTGCTGGACGAGCAGGAACTATTGTTTACATTGGGCTCTCTTATCTTTTTGGAATCGGCTACTATCTTCTACCTGTGGTCTTCCTCTTGCTTGCGATATCATTTCTTCGTGAACAAGAGAGAAACTTCGCTATGCCACAAACTTTGGGTTCAATCCTGCTTTTCTTCTCCTCTCTTGGTCTGGTAAATCTTTTTTCAAACGATGGCGGCATTGTCGGCAAGCTCATATCTAAGCCCCTCGACGCATTCTTCCACGTCTACTTCAGTGTGGTGATACTTGTCGCGCTAGTCATAACTTCCATCTTAGTTATCTTTAATACTTCTATAAAGTTTGACGCCATTTCTTTTATTAAAAAACTTTTCTCAAGAAAAGAGGGGGCCACAACAACCTTAGCTCCGGTAGAAAATGCCGCTATCGATGAAGCTGTGGAGAAAATTGAAAACAACCGACAACCGACAACCGACCCTTCGACAAGCTCAGGGCAAGCAACTAAAAAAAATAGGAACGATGATGAGGGATTCATACCAGAGGTAAGACGTAAGAGTGGTAAACGCTGGGTACCTCCCCCACTCTCTCTCCTAGAAGGAGACCGGGGGAAACCCGGTGTCGGAGATATCAAAGCTAACGCCAATCTAATCAAACGCACTCTCTTAAACTTCGGCATCGTTGTGGAGATGGATGAAATCTCAATTGGTCCCTCTGTCACTCGCTATGCTCTTAAGCCGGCGGAAGGGGTTAAGCTCTCGAAAATTCTTGGACTTCAAAATAACCTTGAGCTGTCACTAGCGGCGCATCCTGTCCGTATTGAGGCGCCAATACCCGGCAAGTCACTCGTTGGCATAGAGGTGCCTAACACATTTAAATCAACTGTTGGACTAGCTTCCCTACTTTCTGACGAGGAGTACACGAGAAGTTCCTTAGCCCTTTTGTTTTCATTAGGCCGAGATATCGCCGGTCGGTCGCACTTCGCAAACCTCGCTAGAATGCCTCATATCTTGATAGCCGGCGCTACCGGTTCTGGAAAGTCTGTAACCATTCATGCCATAGTCACTTCCCTACTCTTCAGAAATCCTCCAGAGAATCTGAAATTTATAATGATTGACCCAAAGCGTGTTGAGTTGACGATGTACAATAGCATACCGCACCTACTTACCCCTGTGATAACCGAACCTAAGAAAGCGATTCTTGCTCTTAAATGGGCGGCCAAGGAGATGGAGCGTCGTTACGATATTCTTGAGAAAAGTAGCGCTCGAGATATTGATTCTTATCACCAAAGCACTAAAGACAGCACCCTGATGCCTTATATCGTGATTATAATTGACGAGCTGGCCGACCTAATGCAGTCTTATCCTAGAGAACTTGAAGCGGCGGTGGTGCGTCTGGCTCAAATGAGTCGCGCTGTTGGAATCCACTTGGTCCTCTCTACTCAAAGACCATCGGTCAACATCATCACAGGATTAATCAAAGCCAACATCCCGGCTCGTATAGCTCTGCAAGTCTCATCACAAATAGATTCACGTACTATCCTCGATACATCAGGGGCGGAGAAGTTGCTTGGCGCCGGTGATATGCTCTTTATGTCTGGTGAGATGTCTAAACCACTACGTATCCAGTCGGCCTACATTTCAGAAAAAGAAGTTAAGGGTGTTACTAAGTATTTAAGTAACGCCTACGTTGATGAGCTCCAAAGTGAAATTAATTTCTCTGGTGACCCATCGACTACGCTCGGGGCAGGAAACCCAATTTTCTCCGCGACTCTAGGAGAAGAAGATTCGTATGATGGAGACGATGACGAGCTCTACGAGGAAGCTAAGGAAACTGTTATTCATGCAGGTAAAGCCTCCACTTCTTTTCTCCAGCGTAAACTGCGTATTGGTTATGCGCGCGCGGCTCGTCTGATGGATATGCTGGAAGAACGCGGAGTGGTGGGGGCTGGTTCTGGAGCCAAACCCAGAGAGATTATCGACTCTAGCGAGAAATCTCCGGAAGACTGGACAAATGGTGATACCGGAAGCACAGGAGAAGTTTCTCGCAAAGAAATCGAGGAGAATAAGACTCTATGAAAATAACCTCGGTCGAGATTAAGCCCAAATATACTTTAATATTCGCCTTGCTTATCTTGTTGGTATCCTACTCTCTATGGGAAGCGCGTTTCCTTATCCTTGGACCAAGGATTTGGATTAGTACTCCGCAAAATGGGGAGACTCTCGGCGAGTCATTGCTAACGATGACAGGAAGAGCAAAGAATGTTGCCTGGATTACCTTAAACGACCACCAAATATTTACTGATGAAAAAGGCAACTGGAGCGAAGAATTGATAGTCTCAAGCGGTATCAGTATAATAACCGTAAAGGCCCGTGACCGCTTCGGCCGAGAAACAGCAAAAAGTGTAGAAATATTTCTAAAATAAAAATGGCAAAAACAAAAAATACGTCCGTCAAAACAGAAAGCGGGAAAAATATAGACTCAACTCTAGATGCAATAAGAGTGAAGTTTGGAGAAGATTCGATTATGAAACTGGGTGATAAACCTAAGGTTGGGATAGATGCCATCTCAACCGGTTCTATTGGGCTCGATGCGGCGCTTGGGGTTGGAGGCCTTCCAAGAGGTAGAATCATAGAAATTTTTGGGCCAGAATCTTCCGGTAAAACAACACTGTCTCTACATGTTATCGCGGAAGCGCAAAAGTTAGGGGGGATCTGTGCCTTTATAGACGCTGAACATGCTATGGACCCAGAGTATTCTAAACGTCTCGGAGTAAAAATTGACGAACTCCTGATCTCTCAACCAGATACTGGCGAGCAGGCCCTTGAGATTGTTGATTCTCTAGTGCGTTCAGGGAAACTTGATGTCATCGTCATAGACTCTGTCGCAGCTCTTACCCCCAAAGACGAGATTGAGGGTGATATGGGCGCTTACCATGTGGGCAAACAGGCTCGCTTAATGAGTCAGGCCCTACGCAAACTCACCGCCATAGTTGCTAAGTCTAAAACTATTGTTATCTTCATAAACCAAATCCGCATGCAGATAGGAGTGATGTTCGGTAACCCAGAAACAACTCCGGGAGGCAAGGCTTTGAAATTTTATACCTCTGTACGACTTGATATCCGTCGCATCGCTCAAATCAAAAAAGGAGATGAGGTTATGGGCGGGCGCACTCGCGTTAAAGTGGTGAAGAACAAGGTAGCGGCCCCCTTCCGACAAACAGAATTTGACTTGATGTATAACGAAGGTATCTCGCGAGAAGGAGAGCTCATCGCCTTAGGAGAAAAATTTGGCCTCGTGCAGAAATCCGGTAGTACATACAAATTCAATGGTGAAAAACTCGCAGTCGGCTACGATGCAACCAGAACATTCTTGCGCGAGAACAAAAAAGTTTCTGACCAAATACTCAAAGATATTCGACAAAAACTGAAAGGTGAGTAGAATAGGGCTCCTATGCTCGAATACAGTGAAATAAAAGAAAAGAAGTATATTGTTTTTGAAAACGAGCCCTTCGAAGTTGTGAGCTCGCACGTCTTTCGTAAACAACAGAGAAAACCTGTTAACGCCACTAAATTAAGAAGTCTTTTGACTGGAAGGATAGTGGAACACTCTTTTCACGTCTCCGACAAAGTTCGAGAGGCAGAGATTGATAAAAAGGAGGTTAAGTATTTATACACAAACAAGGGAGAATACTGGTTCGCCAACGCCGATGATTTATCTAAGCGTTTTGAGTTGACTGAAGAAATTATCGGGGTTGGGGCCAAATTTCTTAAGCCAAATATCTTGGTTACCGCCATGCTTTTCAATGACCCTTCAAATCCTTCAGGGCAAGCTAAAATAATCGGGCTTAATTTGCCTGTTAAAATGGATTTAAAAGTTACGGAGTCTCATCCTGCGACAAAAGGCAACACGGCACAAGGGGCGACTAAGACAGTTAAACTGGAGACCGGAATTGAGCTTCAGGTGCCTATGTTTATCAAAGAAGGAGATATAATACGAGTTAATACAGAGACCGGCGATTACGCAGATCGAATATAAAACCAATCAGGAGACCGACAAAACTCCAGTAAAGAAGCAGGAACCATAGTTCATGGATCATAACTAAATTTTCATCAACAACATTGTAAACAAAGATCAGGGGTAGGAAAATAGGGACAGCAAGATTATCGGCGAAACATCCCGCATCGGCGGACGCAGGACATATTACTTTCAACATAAGTGTCAGCCCAATTAGTGCTGGGCCGAAAAGCGCGCCTTGAATAAAGTATGGTATACGCACTATTAAATTATAACCTACTTAGTGGGACACGCCCCTCTTTTATCGGGACACGTATGGGAGAAGGCCCAAGAAACGAGCTCTCTTGATAGCTAGAGCAAGTTGGCGTTCAAACTTTGAAGGAACACTAGAACGCTTACGAGATTGAATACGAGAGTGGGAAGTCAAAAACTTCTTGAGGGTATCAACATCTTTATAGTCGATATGCTCAATTTTATTTTCTTTGAAATAGTTTTGTTTTCTCATGTTAAAATGGAATATCGTCAGGATTAACGTTGGCTTCTGGATAGTCAATGGTGTCGATAGCTGGAGATTCTTGAGCACCGGCCTGCGCGGACTGGTCTTCTTTAGCATCGCTGGGGGCAGTGGCCGGAGCAGTACTATCACGTCTAGGACCAAATTGAATCCTATCGGCAACTACTTCGGTACGATATTTCTTGGTGCCATCGGCGGCGTCCCAACTTCGAGTCTGCATTCTACCTTCTACCAAAACAGAAGCACCCTTTCGTAAATATTGCGCAGAAGTTTCCGCCTGCCTACCAAAGACAACCACATTGTGATAATCAGTCGATTCTTGTTTGGCACCGTTCTTATCTTTCCAAACCCGATTCGTGGCCACGCCGATGGTGGCTATTTGCACGCCAGAAGGAAGAGCCCGAAGCTCTGGGTCACGAGTCAAGTTGCCAACAATAATAGCGCGATTGTAATACATAGATTTAGTTTATCACTGCTTCTTCAACAGGAACAGTAGTGGGCTCTGGCCTTTCTTCAACTACTTCCCTGGCCTTGGCGGCCTTGGCCAAAGTAAAGGTCGTCTCGCGAGGCGCCTTGATTAAAAGAAATCTCAACACTTCACCCATTTTCTCTACCCCATCTTTGATGGCGCCAATTTTAGCTGGCTCTACTTCAAACTTAATCCAACCAAGATAGGCATCGGAGACCACATATCGGCTGGCGCCTATGATCTTAGTCATAGAGTAAGCTAAATCCTGTTTGATAGGGGCTTCAGCATCAATCTCAATACCCTCTTGTGCGGTAATAACATTTCTAATCAGAGACACGACATCACCCAGCCTATCTTCTGGAATACTAGGCAAGATTAAATAGCCCAGTTCGTAGACAGTGAACCCTTCCCTGTTAGCTTCTTTATTTCTCATAAGTTGAACTAGCCTATCATAGAAAGCGCATTATTGACAAGGGCCGTCCTAACTGTCTCTTCGTCTTCCCCTCTAATCTCTGCAATTTTTTTGACAACCCCAGCCACATAAGAAGGCTCGTTACGTTTGCCCCTATTGGGTACGGGGGTGACATAGGGCGAGTCAGTTTCCGACATAATCTTGTCAAGTGGGGCTGATTTTATAACCTCATCATAGTCATGGGTGAATGTCACCACTCCAGTAAAAGAAATGGTGAATCCAATATCAAAAAATCTTCTTGCGACATCGATACCACTGGCAAAGAAATGAACATTGCCCAGAAGTTTCGGTCCGTGAATTTTTTTTAATGGTCCTAGGATGGCAAGAACTTCTTCATAAGCATCACGAACATGAAGCATGAGAGGTTTGTCATGAGAGATAGCAAAATCTATCTGCTCTAAAAAAAGTTTCTTCTGCCTCTCAAGGTCAGCTTGTTTATCGGCGTGGAAGAAATCCATACCGCACTCCCCTATTGCCACAACTTTCGGATGTTTAACTAATTCAGAAAATAGCGATATATCGCTATTTTTATCAGAATCGTCCACTGGATGAATTCCCACGGAAGCATAGATTTCTTGGTATTTATCTGCCAATTCAACCGCTCTGGTAGAAGATTCTAAATCCGTTCCCACCACTATCGTATAAGTCTCTGTTTCTCTTAGTCTTCCTGTAACCTCCTCAAGGTCATTTTGATAGTGAGAAGAATTCAGGTGAGAGTGGATATCAAAATATTTTGGCATTATTTATTTATAGTGAGCTAATTGAACTAATCTTGGCGTGGGAAAAGATTTTCTGGTTTTTTATTTACTTTTATAGATTCTATAATCTTTTCGGAAGTTTTAGGCATAAAAGACTTAAGGTTATATGCAATCTGACCTAATTCTTCTACCAAATCAGTGATAACTTTTTTATCTTTTGTTTCCCAAGGTTTTTTGTCCTGAATTTTTTTATCTAGTTCAGCGATTTTGCTCCATATATAATCCATCACTAGGTCCTCTCTGTATTCGTCTAGTTTTTCCTTAGTATATCCAGAGAAATTGTAACCATGGGTATCCCAGTCAGTAGTTTCATCGATATTATCTTCGGCCAATTTCATAATGCGAGACACTAGATTACCAAGACCGTTTACTAATCCGGCTTCGTACCACTCGTCCAATCTCCCCCAAGTAACATCAGTATCTTCTGTGGAATGCACATGGCGTAATAAAAGATAACGGGTTGCATCTGTGCCATATTTTTTAACCATATCGTAAGGATTTATAACATTGCCCAACGACTTACTCATCTTCTGTCCGCCGGAATTTATAAACCCATGATAAAAAACCTGGTCAGTATTCTTAATACCTGCAGACATTAACATTGCTTGCCACATAAGAGACTGAAATCTTACCTGATCCTTCCCCGCCAATTGTAGCGTGTGTCCTTCTTGCCAAAATTTTTTAAAGTCTCCTTTTTCATCAGGCCAACCTAGAGTGGAGATATAACTAGTCAAAGCATCAAACCAGACATAAATTACTTGTGTATCGTCGTTGGGGACTGGAATGCCCCAAGTTAAACGACTCTTGTCTCTTGAGATACTGAAATCTTCTAGTCCCTCTTTCACAAAGTTTATCGCCTCTGCTCTGCGCCAGTCTGGGATAATAACTTTTGGATCTTCCAAATATTTGAGGAGTTCTTTTTCATATTTACTAAATCTGAAGAACCAATTTTTTTCTCTCAATAACTGTGGCTCAGTATTATGAATAGAACATTTTCCATTTACTAGATCTCTTTGAGTTAGAAATCTCTCGCATCCCACACAATAAAGTCCTTCAAATTCCTTCTTATAAATATCTTTTTTACATTTGTGCCACAATTCTTGCGCAGCCCTGATATGACGTTCATCAGTGGTACGGATGAACCTTAGGTTGTCCGATAAACCAAGAATTTCTTTCAGTTTTTTAAACTCCTGAGCGTATTTTTCAACATATGACTCTACTTTTTCTCCAGTTCTTGTTGCCGCTTCAAAAATCTTTTGGCCATGCTCATCCGTGCCTGTATTAAAAAATACATTACCATCTCCCAACTCCCACTGCTTCCATCTTGCCAATACGTCCGCTTGCAAAATTTCTAAAGCAAAACCGATATGCGGTTCTGCGTTGACGTAGGGTAGCGTCGTAGTGATATAAAAACTTTTGTTTTGGGACATAAATAATACTAAGCAGAACTATCTTTTGACACTTGAGCAAGTTTACGAGCATCAAAGTCGGCGACAAGTTCCATAATCACAGCTGCCACTGGCACCGATATAAGCACTCCAAGAAAGCCTGCCAGAGTTCCCCCGATAACCAAGGCCATAATTGATATAATTGGCGGTACACCAACCATTTTCTTAACTACCAGAGGATAGATGAGATTACCTTCCAACTGCTGGATAAGAATGTAAAGCCCCACCACAATGAGAGCAATAGTTATACCGCCTGATATGTATGCAATAAATATAGCGGGTATTGCTGCCAAAGTGGCACCGAAAAGTGGTATGAGTTCAAATATCCCCGCAAGAACTGCAAGCAACAAAGCATTTGGAATACCTATAAACAAGAGACCAATATAAACAAGTATCATCACTAAAGCGGACGAAATAAGTTGCCCCTGCATCCAAAGTCCAATCTTGATTTGTGAACGTCTCCACAAATCAACTATGTATTGCTCGTGTTTTAATGGAGTAATCGTTTTCAAAAACTTGCTGACACCATCATCTTGCACCACTAGATAGAAAGACAGAACCAATATGAGAACAAAGTTTAGAATTCCGCCAAAGATTGTGGAGAGGCTTGAGAAAACACCGTTAGAGAGAAAGTTCGCTAAAGAATTTAAGTGCGTACTTAACTCCCTAACTAAAATGGGGGTGTCGAAACCTGTAAACAAGTTTTGGGTTCTAAACATATCGGAAAGAATCCCACCACTTGTGAGCGAATTAAAGTATATGGTCAGCGTTCTGACAAAGTCTGAAATGTCACCAACAAGCGGAAGAACGAGAAAATAGAAGAGCCCGGCAAATATAACTGCCAAGAAAAAATAGACCAGAAGCACTACGGGAAGACGGGGGATTTTCCTTTTCTTAGTCCACACAACGACTGGCTCTATGGCTGAAGCGATAACAACCGAAACGATAATAACCAAAACAAATTCTTTTATCAGAAACAGGGCGTAAAATATGATTAATACAAATAGGGCTCGTACCCAACTATTGATAGTTATATCTAATTTCCCAGTATTATTCATGAAATTATAATAACATTATTTAAATGAAAGGGCCTTTTTGATCGCTTTTTGACGAGAAACATCACCGACAATAGCTAGATTTAGTCTGTCGTTTCTAAAGATATCTTTAGCTACCTTCATGACGTCTCCCGCCGTCACTTTACGAATCTCTTTTTCAAGTTCTTGAGGTGTCTTGAGCTTCCTAAAAATTATTTCCTGACCTGCATAAAACTCGGCCATAGCATCTGTTGTTTCCAAACTCATATGCAAATTCCCGACATGGTGCTCTTTAACTTTCTGTAGTTCCTCTTCGGAAACAAGGGTTTCAGTCAGTTTTTTACATTCCTCCAAAAGAACTCCCACAACCTCTTCAGTGCGAGAAACATTTGCCCCCACAGCAATGGTAAAGGTCCCGTAATTTGTGGCTTGGTTGTGGTCGGCTCGGACGTAATAGCAAACCCCCATCTCATCGCGTAATTTGTAGAAGAGGCGGGAGGACATACCTTTTCCTAAAATCTCGGACAAAACAATTAGAGCAGGAATTCTTCTATCCCTAGCATTAAAGGTGCGGAAAGCCATAACCATATGATTTTGGTTGGTTTTCTTTTGCTGGATGAGCAGTCTGGGTGATTTTTGTTTTTCTACAACTTTTGGTTTTGTCGATTTTCTCTTTGTAGATATATTTTTAAAATTTTTCCTTACCTCCCCTATCACCTGCAACTCTTTAACATCACCGGCCACAATAACAATAGTGGCAGGGGCAACGTAATGCTTGTTACGATAATTAACAAAATCAGCGCGAGTAAAACTTTTGATATTTTTGCGCGTACCGATGATGCTACGTCCTGCTGGCACATCGCCATACATCAATTTAGCCAGAATGTCCCACACAGTCCGCTCCGGCTTATCTTCATACATGCTCAACTCTTCTAATACGACGCCACCCTCTTTTTCAATATCTCTCTTTGGTAATGTTGGATTTAGATAGAGATCAGAAACAATATCAAAAAGTTTTGAGAAGTGTTTTTTGGACGCTTTGGCATAATAACCGGTCATCTCATTGGATGTGAAAGCGTTATTTTGCGCCCCCAAAGAATCTAGTTCTTTTGGAATATCACCTTCCCCTGGCCTCTTTAAAGTGCCTTTAAAACACATATGCTCTAGAAAATGCGAGAGGCCGTTTTGCGCTTTTGTCTCATAGTTAGAGCCGGTCTCAACCATAACCAAAACCATCACTGCCGGATTCCCCTTGGTAGGGACAGTGATAACTCTTAATCCATTAGAAAGTGTAGTTTTCTTGAAATTCATTAGAAAGATAGAATACCTTAAATGATGGAGACTTTCAAATCAGAAATCTTTACCCGTTTCTGTTCCCCGCTGTCTCGGTCGCGCACCGTGACAGTCTCTTGCCCTGAGCTTGTCGAAGGGTCAAGAGTATCAAAATCTATAGTAATGCAGTAAGGAGTACCTATCTCATCTTGTCTTCTGTAGCGCTTGCCAATATTGCCATTATCATCAAACACTATAGGGGCGAGGCTCTTGGTTCTAGCTTCTAGCTTTAAGCTCTCATAAACTTCACGCGCTTTTTTAACTAATTCTGGTTTATTTTTAAGAAGCGGGAATACGGCCGCGCGAACTGGCGCAATATTTTTCGCAAGTTTTAAATAAGTTCTCGGTTCACCTCCAAGCTCATCTTCTGTGTATGCTTCGAGTAAAACAAATAAAACCGCTCGATCAACCCCCCCAGAACACTCGATATCCCAGGGAATAAATCTATCCTTTCTTTCTTCGTCAAAGTATGACAAATCTACATTTGAGTATTCGCTATGACGCTTTAAGTCCCAATCAGCTCTGTGGTGAATACCCCACGCTTCTTTCCAGCCCATAGGAGTATTAAACTCAATGTCCCAAGCATCTTTTGCATAGTGAGCCCTTTCATCAGAAGCGTGCTGTCTAAGTCTGAGACTTTCTTTTTTGAAACCAAGACCTAGATACCAATCCCAAGCAAACTGTTTCCAATATTCAAACCATTTATTTCCTTCTTCCTCCTTAGGCTCGACATAGAATTGTAATTCCATTTGCTCAAACTCCCTTTGTCTAAATAAAAAGTCTCTCGGCGTTATTTCATTTCTAAAAGCTTTACCAATCTGACCGATACCAAAAGGAATTTTTGGATGCATTGAGTCTAAAACATTTTTAAAATTTACATGTACACCTTGAGTAATTTCTCCTCGCAAGTTCACATCGATTTTAGATTTTTCTGACGCACCTAGTTTTGTTTCAACCAACAGATTAAATTTAACTGGTTCGGTCCATTCAACTTTTTCCTTCTTATGCCCTGCTTCATGATCAGCAATAGCTTCTGGTTGATCTGCCCTAATTCGTTCATGGCAAATTTTGCATTCAACTAATGGATCAGTAAAAAGTTCCGTGTGGCCTGACGCCTCCCACACGCGTGCTGGCATTAAAATTGCGGCACTCATTCCATATACATCCTCCCTTTCGGCTATAAACTTATTCCAAAAATACTGTTTGATATTATGGCGAAGCTCCGTCCCCAGTGGGCCATAATCATAGATTCCGGAAAGTCCACCATATATCTCTGAACCTGGATAAATAAACCCACGCCTTTTGCAAAGCGAGATTACTTTTTCCATTAAATTTGAATCTTTGGCTCCCATTGTCGGTTGTTAATTGTAGGTTATTTAACTACTATATCATCCCCTTGGATAAACGCTGGGTCGCTAATCAGTCGAGTAGTTAGAGAAGAATTATCGACCATAACAGTCTCCCCCGTAACAGTATCCCTACCAGTAAAGATGATACCTGTAACCAAATTGGGCACAGTACCAATCTGACCCAAAGAAGGTGTGAGGGCAACTTGGAAACTTAACTCTCTTGGACTAGAAGAGAACCCTGTATCAGATTGAAGCGTGCCGATATTCCAAGTAATCGTATTTGACACTTGATCATAAGTAATATCCTCGCTTGTAAAGCTCGAAGCTCCTAGCCAACTCACATTTTGACCTAGATGCGCTACAACTTTTGCATCTGCCAGATTGCCTCTAGTGTTACCGATACTAAAGACGGTCGTGTAAGTAGTCTCTTCCCCCACCTTGGGTGGTAATGGACCAGAGTTTGCAAATGAACCCAAAGAATAAAGAACTTTCGAAGAGAAATTAACCTGTGAAGATATTTTGATGGTACGCGTATCACTTACTGTCACCACTTTTTGACCAACAGTTCCAATGGGAATTCCTGTAACTGAAAAATTCAATCTAATATCGCTAGAGACTACTGGCAAAGAAAGAGCGGGTAAGGAAGAAAATCTTAAAGTGACCTGACCGTCTTCCCCGGGGGCAAGTTCTGGATTACCTAAATTGTTTGTTAGATTCCAAACAACTTTAGAGGTCTGGGGGTCATAGAAACCACTGTTACCAGGCATCACAGATAATTTATCTAGAGCAACACCAGAAAGACTGACTTCAAGACGCGGGTTGAGTAGTTTATCTGAAAGGTTGTTCTCAAATCTAATAGTAGTAGCAATGGTGCGGGCAGGCGGAGCTATGTAGGTAGAAGCGTTCTCCCCATTAAACAAAACTTCGAGACCAATGAACGGTCGGTCAATCATAATGGTATTGAGCAGAGAGATGATGGCAATCTTTAGGCTGTGGTTTGTACTACCGCCATCAGAAACACCGACGTAGAATCTAAAAGTTCTCTCTTCGTTGTCTTCCCCTGCCAGCCGACCACGAATAGTAACTACCTTTTTATCTTCAGGAGAAAGGTCACCCAGAACCCAAATGTTATCATCCGCTATCGCCCTTGGTGTCGCGTCGAGTACACTGTATCCATAGGGATATTCAGCTTTCAACACAACGTTTTTCAAAACTTCACGAGATTTTAAGGTAATAGAAACATCTGTGGTAAAGCTGTCTCCAGAAATCACCGTATGGGGGCTCTCCACTGTTAAAAGAATTGGCGTGTCCCCGATAGTAATTTCAAATATCTTGTCTTTGAAAAAAGTGGCGTTTGAGCCTTTGACCTTATATTCAACCGAAAACTTAATCTCTTTCGTCTCGCCTGCGAGCCCCAAGAGAACTAGGCGCACATTAGAAACCGTCTCTCCACCAGCTTTTATCACCCCCAGGGTATCTTTTGTATAAGTTAGAGACTCATTAGTATTTTCTGGATTACGACTACCTTGCGGATATTGAATGGAGAGATCAGCAAACTCAAGATCAGCGTTATTTGTGTTTGAAATACTGACACCGAGCTCAAATACTTCTCCAGTAGATACAGAGGTGGGACCAAGCACGCTAATGTCTACATTTCTAGAAGAGACGAAGGTGGCTCCTCCAATGAACACAAAGCCCGCCACAACAACCGTGGCAATAAAAAACAATATGGCAAAAACGAACACTTTTTTTATTAAAGGGTGCACTTCTGAAACAACACGCTCATGTTTGAGCATCTCGTCAAGCTCTGGAGTCTGCCACTTCTCCGAAACATCTGGAGACTCAAACTTTTTAACAGGAGCACGCTTGTCTAGAGGGTCTCGGTAACGTGTTCGAGAATAAAGTGTGTCGTTAAGCTTCTCAATCTCACCTTTTTTTTCTTCTTCCATATTAATTTATTGTAACACTTTTTATAAATGACTAGCTTGGATACCGTTATTTATAGCTTTGATTAAAGACTCTTTGTTTAAATCCATGTCTGATGCTTTGAGATAACCAAGATGAAGTAAAATTTTAGAAACTAGTCCAACTTCAAACATCTTGTCCTCGTGGTCAGAAGAAAGGATTGTCTCTTCTATGGCACCAAATAATTCAGGATGTGGAGCCTCTCCCTGAACAAGCTGACTGAGGAGAGAAAGCGGCCTTGCTACAGATGGTAAAGAAGGGATGTTTTGTATATATTCTGCCGAAGTTAATCTCCAGTATTCCCTACCACGGACCAGAGAAACAGAGGTCAAAGAAAATGGCTCTATATTGCCACGTAATTTTGATGCTTCCTTGCGCACCCCAATGGCCATGGCGCGTATCAAACCCAAGTCGCAAGTAAGAATAGTATAAATCCTATCGGCCTCGCGTATAGGTCTCTCTGCCAAAACTATCCCTCGGGTGGTGTAAATATGATAAGACATTACTCTAACTCAACATTGGTGGCCAAACTTATCTCTTCTCTATGCTTGTCATAAAAATCCTCTTTCCCTTGAGGAGCTTTAAATTTAAATACATCACTAGGTTTAAGACCATTTTCCTTTCTCATATCTTGAATAGCGCGAATTTCTTCACGTACTAACCCCTCCTCTTCAAGCTCTGGTGTGAGAGTAGTGTTAAGCCATACTTCTTCCTTAAGATTTTTATCTATAGTAACTTTTTTTACATTTAATTCCTCTTTAATAAGACCGAGAAATTCTTCGCTTAAGTTATTATTCCTTATCTTCAACTCGCTTAGCGGTTGACGCACTTTGATATTAGCTTTCGAGCGCGCTTCTAGAGCTATAGATACGATCTTCCTAACCTCAACCATATTCTCAATAATTCTTGCATTGATCTTTTGAGCTTCTGGCCAGTCTTCAAGATGTACACTCTCGACGTCATTATCTGTTCTTAATTTTTGATATAAATCTTCTGCCACTAATGGTGTCAATGGGGCCACAAGTTTAGAAATCTCTTTAAGAACAAAATACAAAGTTTGCTTAGCCTCTTTGTCTCCGTCCTTAATTCTGTCTCGCGAACGTCGTAGATACCAAGTGGAAAGATTGTCGAGAAATTCTCTTACAGCACGAGCGGGCTCTAACAATTGGTAATCGTCTAATCTAGAAGTTGAGGTTTCAATAAGTTCGTTCAATTTAGAAAGAATCCATTCATCCAAAACATGTTTATTTTTTAATTTAAAATTCTCCTTCTCTAGTCCCCTGTCTCTATACAAATCATAAAACGCATAAATATTATCCAAAATGTTAAAAACCTTTCTCGCAATCTCGGCTACTGAAAACGTGTCAAAATTTTTAGACTCTCCAGGCTGATTCACGGAATACATCCAGAAACGTAAAGCGTCTGCCCCGTGCTTATCGATCTCTTCCCATGGGTCCACCACGTTACCGATTGACTTGGACATCTTCTTCCCTTCTTTATCTAAAAGATGGCCTAAACAAATAACATTTTTATACGCAGCCCCCTTATCCATAAGAACGCCAATGGCGTGAAGTGTATAAAACCACCCACGAGTTTGGTCTATAGCTTCAGAAATGAAGTCTGCGGGATACAAAATATTCTTAGGGTTTTGGGCGAAAGGCATTGCACCAGAATCAAACCAGACATCCAAAACTTCTTTAACTCTTTTGTATTCTTCTCCATCTTTTTCAAGTACAACCTCATCTATGTATGGTCTGTGTAAATCAATTTCAAAGTCTTCATTGTGAGGCAGTGGAATAAATGGCAACTCACGTATTTCTGCATTTTCGAAATATTTAAAATCATCAACAAAAACATATTTACCGGACGGACTGTACGTTCTGTTCTTAGGATCAAAGAAACCAGCATTTATATAAAAGTGCCAGGCTGGCCCGCCGTGCGTCACAAACAAAATATTTTTCCCTTGATACTTTTCCTCTATTTCATACAAAGACTCTCCAACTCTTTTCCGACAATCAGATAGAGGTTCGCTGTTACCTAAACTGGCATTAAACCAATTTTTACCCAACTTAGACATTGCGTCATGATAATCGGGCCATGATTTACCATCATATTCTCCAGGATTTATCTCCTGAATTCTTTTGTCAAAAATAATATCGTCAGAATTAAGCCCAGTAATCTCAGCGACAATTTCAGCTGTCTCTCTAGTGCGGACAAAGGGCGACGAAATAATTATGTCAATTTTGCCTTTGAGTTTTTTTGCCGATTTCTTAACCTGCTCTTTGCCCTCTCCCGTCAGATGATCATTTGCTTCATCTTTATAACTGACAATCTCTTTTTTATTTCCCTCTGTACCCCCATGTCGCATCACAAAATATTTATTGCCACTAGACTTGGTGTATTTCTTCAGCGTGTCAATAGAATCCACCAGCAACCTTTTTGACTCGTCAGCATTCTGCCAAATCGGTAAGGGGGTACCCCAATATCGCTCGCGAGAAATGGCCCAATCTTTTATCTCCCGGAGCCACTCTCCAAATCTACCTTCTTTTATATGTTTAGGCTCCCAATTTATATTTTCATTTTCTTTTACTAATTTATCTCTTAGTTGAGACATGCCTATATACCAAGAATCACGAGCATAGTAGATAAGTGGCGTCTTGCAACGCCAACAATGTGGGTAAGAATGCTCATATTTCTCTTTCTTAAACAAAAGACCTCTGTGTGCCAAATCCTTTATAATCTCTACCGCAGTTTCCTCATCTCTTACAAATCGCCCAGTGAGAAAATCTGTTTCAGCAATAAAATGCCCCGTTTCATCTACCAAGTGATACTTTGGTAAACCAATCTTAGTGCCCAACTCAAAGTCGTCCTGCCCGTACATTACAGCCGTGTGCACTATCCCTGTGCCCTCTTCTGTATTTACAAAATCAGCTCGATAGATTTTAAAAGACTTATCTGACTTATCATTGAGAAATGGGTACAAAGGTTCGTATCCCATGCCAACCATTTCTTTGCCTTTATGTTCGGCAACAATTTCATATGGTTCAGTAATTATAGAGAGCCGTTCCTTAGCAAGAACCAGTATCTCTTCTCCGACTTTTATTTCTACATAATCAAGATCATTTCCTACCGCCAAAGCAACGTTACCAGGAAGGGTCCATGGGGTGGTGGTCCATGCGAGAAAATAGGTATTTTCTTCACCCACTACCTTGAACTTGGCATAAAGAGAGAGATCCTTAACATCCTTATACCCCTGCGCAAGTTCATGAGAAGAAAGCGCTGTACCACAACGTGGACACCAAGGCACCACTTTATAATCCTTGTAGAGAAGTTTTCTTTTTTCTACATGAGAAAGAATTGACCATACTGTTTCTATGTAAGAATTATCATAAGTAAAATATGCATCGTCTAAATTCACCCAGTAACCAATACGGCCTGTAAACTTTGACCACTCACTAATATATTTACCAACACTCGCCCTACATTCTTTGTTAAATTTGGCGATGCCATATTGTTCTATTTCTTTCTTGGATTTTAAACCTAAATTTTTTTCAACTTCTAGCTCCACTGGTAGGCCATGAGTATCCCAGCCGGCTTTTCTTGGTACACGAAAGCCTCGCATAGTTTTGTAGCGAGGAAGAGCATCTTTGAAAGCCCTAGCCTCTAGATGGTGTATCGCGGGCCTGCCATTTGCTGTAGGGGGGCCTTCGTAGAAAATAAAATCTCCCTTAGGAGACTTTTTCTCCAGAGTTTTTTCAAAAATCTTATTCTCTTTCCAGAATTGTAGAATTTTCTCTTCCCTTTCAGAACGATCTGATTTTTCAGCCATATTTTACTAATTTTAACACTTTTTCCTTTTAACTACATCCTTTCGGGAGCTGTGATACCGAGAATTGTTAAACCATTTTTCATCACTATATTAAACGCTTTCACTATAGCTAGACGATAAGATGCTTCAGGAGAATCACCGATGACTTGTTCATGCGTATAAAAATTATTGAAACTTCCCGCTAGTTGAGTGAGATAAGTAACAATGTGGTGAGGGGCGTATTCTTTGCCAGCCCTTTCCACTATCTCTGGAAACCTATAAAGAAGTCTCTCGACTTCATGGGTATTTTCTCTTGGAGCATTTGTACTTATTTCTTTATCCGCCTTCTCCAAAAGTGAGTTAGTACGTGCATAAGCATATTGCAAATAAACTCCGGAATCCCCTTCCGTAGAAACAGACTTTTCAATATCGAAAACAATATCATTACCTATCGCCTGCCTAAGAATCATATATTTGATCGCACCGATAGCCACAGCTTCATCACCCACCCCGCCTGGGCTGGTCGGGGCAAGCCTTCTCTTTACATCTTCAATCAACTCTTCGGCGGTAATAATATCCCCGGTCCTAGAAGACATTTTGCCAGAGGGTAGGCGTAACATGCCGTGAGAGAGATGGCTTAATTTACCTTTTATTTCCGGCATTACTTCCCCAATCACGACTTCAACTACTTGGAAAAACGCATCCTGCTCATTTCCCGTAATCGTCATAGAAAGGTCAAAATCAAATTTTTCCTTCTTGATCTTAACCAAACCAATTTCCTTTGCTTCATATGTTGGCAGACCATCAGAGTTCAGAAATACTCGTGTGTGCAGACCAAATTTTTCACCTTTAAATACAATTGCTCCCTGACTCTCTTCAAATACCTTTCCCATATTTTGCAGTACGATTTTTTTTCCAATGTCGGCAGCCTCACTTTCAAAAAAGTTGAAATCAAAATTAGTTTCTAGTTTTTTATAGATCTTCTCAAATTCTTCAAGGGACCTTTTTCTACCATTTTCATATCGAGAATTTATCTCGGGATCAGATTTGTCATATATTTTTTTATTTATATCTTGTATTTCTGCCTTTGCCTTCTCATCTTCTTCGAAAGCCTTTGAACCCAGAACGTAATCGCCTTTCCATAAAGCCTTGGCCACATGCATGCCGACATCACCATGATAACTGACAGTTTTCACTTTTGCCCCATTCGCGACAATAATCCGAGCAACTGATTCACCAATTGCATTATTCATTAGATGCCCAATATGAAATGACTTGAAAGGATTCGGTTGGGTATGTTCAACCATCACCTTGAATCCCTTGGCGTGTTCGCTTTTACCAAAATTTTCTTTTCTGTCTAAAATCTCTCCCAAACTATTTTTGAAAAATTCTTTTGAGAGATAGAAGTTAATAAACCCCGGGCCGACCAATTCAACCCTCTCTACCCCGTCTGGTTTATTTTGTACGATATATCGTACAAGTTCATCTCCATGTCCGTATTTTATAGCGACATTAGTAGAGTAGTCTCCCATCTTAAAGTCAGTTGGATGTTCAACGACAAAACCTGCCTGCGCAGGCAGGTCACCCGCCTCAAGATTGAGTTCCTTCAAAGCTTCTGAAATAAGGGTTTTTATTGATTCTTTGGTCACACTTTCATAATACCTGAAATACTTTATAATGGCGAAATGGCTTTATCCGACAAAAGAATCCTCGAGGCAAAAAAGGCTGGCGATGTCATCATTGAACCTTTTCATAGAGAAAATCTAGCCACATCAAGCTATGATGTCACTTTGGGTGAGTTCTATTTCTCTGAACAACCTTCTAAGTACGACCACAATATTTATAATATCTGGAGTAAGAGCCACACTGACCATGTCTGGGGCACCAAAGCAAAAGAGGCTAAAAAAGCCAGTGAGGTCTTTAAAAAATACAAATTTAAATGGGAAGGCATAAAACCTTCTGACAAAGTCATCTTGCTTCAACCGGAGGAAACAATACTAGCCCACACTAATGAGTTTATAGGAGGTAGAAACCACATCACCACTATGATGAAAGCGCGTTCTTCTCTCGGCAGAAATTTTATTGAAGTCTGCAAATGCGCAGGCTGGGGTGATGTCGGATTCTTCAATCGTTGGACTATGGAAATTACCAATAACTCAAGAAACTACGCTATCCCTCTCGTGGTTGGCAGACGTGTCGCTCAAATAATCTTCTTTGAAACAGGTCAAATACTTAAAAGTGATTATGCAAAAACCGGTAAATATCAAACTTCTAGTGATATTAAAAAAATGAAAAAGGAATGGAAACCTGAAAGCATGCTCCCCAAACTCTATAACGACCGAGATATCAGAAAATAAAAAAACAGCGGGGTTGCTAGTCCCGCTGAACTCGCCCGAAATTCAGACTGCCACTGATCCTCGGATAACTGGCCAGGGATCATATCCTTCGAGCGTGAAGTCCTCATACTTAAACATGAAGACGCTGTTCACATCGGGATTAATCATCATGGTTGGTAGTAATCGTGGCTCACGCGAGAGTTGCAACTTCACTTGTTCCAAGTGATTCAGATACAGGTGAGTGTCACCACCAGTCCAGATAAACTCGCCAAGCTGGTAACCACACACTTGGGCAAACATCATGGTGAGCAGTGCATAGGAGGCGATGTTGAAGGGTACGCCAAGGAAAACATCACAGCTCCTCTGATATAACTGGCATGAAAGTTTGCCATCGGCCACATAGAACTGAAATAAACAGTGACATGGCGGTAACTTCATCTTTGGCACATCTCCAGGATTCCAAGCTGTGACAACAATGCGTCTTGAATCAGGATTCTCCTTGAGAAGTTTGACCGTATCAGCAATCTGATCTATGGCAATATTCCTCATCTCCTCTGGAACCCAGTTGGGCCAATTTCTCCATTGGTACCCATAAACTGGCCCCAGGTCACCATCTTCGTCTGCCCATTCATCCCATATTTTCACACCACGCTCTTGTAGCCAGCGAACATTAGTATCTCCGCGTAGAAACCACAGAAGTTCATGGACGATAGACTTGAGATGGATTTTTTTGGTTGTCAGGAGAGGAAAACCTTTCGATAAATCAAAGCGCATTTGATAGCCAAAAACACTGATTGTCCCGGTTCCTGTCCTGTCTGACTTCTTTGCGCCATACTCTTGGATATGTCTAAGTAAATCAAGGTACTGCTTCATAACCTACTCCTGTTTGAGGTTTACCAGACTGCACTTTACCTCTGAGAAAAATAAAAAGCAAACTACCTACTTCACATCAACACCCATAGAGCGAGCGGTGCCGGCGATGATATTAAAAGCGGCTTCTGGAGTTTCCGCGTTTAAGTCAGGCATTTTTTTCTCTGCAATTTCTTTAATCTGAGCCTTAGAAAGAGTCCCTATTTTAGAAGTATTGGGGGTACCAGAGCCTTTTTCCTTCCCTATTGCTTTTAGAATCAATGCAGAAGCTGGTTCAGTTTTATAAGTGAGGTGATAACTCCGGTCTTCAAAGACCTCAACAATCGTGGGCACAGTCTCTCCGACACGATCCTTTGTCTCATCATTAAAACGCTTAACGAATTCACCAATAGGAATACCGGCGGCACCGAGTACGGGTCCTAACTGTTGACCGGGAACAGCTTTACCACCGGGGATTTGAAGCTTTAAAACTTTTACAACTTTCTTTGCCATATTAGAGGGTTAGAATACGTTAAATCTTTTTAACTTGCAAGAAATCTAATTCGACCGGAGTCTCGCGTCCAAACATGTTGACCAAGACTTTCACCTTGCCTCGTTCCTTATCAATCTCTGAAACTTTACCTTCAAGTTCTTTAAATGGTCCATCAATTACAAGGACGGCGTCATTCTCAATAAGATTAATAGCATGAGTAACTTTGTCGACAGACATCCGAGCAAAAAGAGCCTCAACTTCTGCTTTATCAATAGGCACAGGGTAAACTCCTGAACCCACAAAGCCCGTCACTCTCGGAGTGTTGCGAACCACATACCAAGAATCATCGGTAACGATCATATCTACTAAAATATAGCCGGGGTAAATTTTTTCTTCTTCTTCTACCCTCTTGCCACCCTTGATCTTTATCTTCTTTTCTACAGGAATAATGACATTAAAAATTTTATCCTCCATGCCTAAGGACTCGATGCGCTGTTTGAGATTACGCATCACTGCATTTTCGTAACCAGCATATGTATGAACAACGTACCAATTCCTACCCTCGGAGATTTTTTGTTTGGCCATGGGATTATTTTATAGAATAAACTTCTGGAGAATAAAAGAGAAGATATAGTCAAAAAATCCCAGAAAAATAGACACAAGGATAGAGATGGCGATAACCACAACTGTGTAGACAATAGACTGCTTTCGCGTTGGCCAAGAAACGTGTTTAAGCTCACCTCTAGTATCTTTGATGTAATTTATTAGTTTGCTCATAGTTATTTATTATAAAAAACACCCCCTCCGGGTGTTTTTTGATACTACCATACGAGACCCATAGAAGTCAATGACTCGAATTATCTTATTTCGTAGACTACAGTGACATTCATTACAACCTTGTTTTCTCCAATGGGAATACTGGGAGCAGAAGAGGCGGAAGTCTTAACCATGTCTCCACCCATACCTTCTGCATAATACGGCATAGGTCCGCCACCAATATTGTCATAGTAACTCACCACGCGCACAAGTCGTACACCGAGTTCGTCTGCGAGCATTTCAGCCTTCTTCTTAGCGTCATTAATAGCCTTGGCCCGAGCTTCATCTAAAACCCTTTCCTCATCATCAACAGCAAACGAAATACCGGAGAGATTCGTGGCACCCTTGTCTCCCACCAGAGCAAAGGCCTTGCCGACATCTTCAGTTTTTCTAACCTTCACTAAAACGCTATGACTTACGGTGTAACCATCCTCACGTTGCCGAGTCGGTGGACAATATGTTGGTGAGCAAATTGTGGGTTCATAACTATACTTAGGCCAAATAGAATAATCAGAGGTCTTAATATCTTTTTCTTCGATACCTATGGCTTTAAGTTCTGACAAGATACTGTTCATTTTTTCTGTCACCTGCTTTTGAGCGTCACTTACCACCTTAGCATCAAGAGAAACAGAGAAAGAGAAGGTGGCAATATCTGGAATGGCAACCGCCTCGCCCTCTCCATTAACAGAAATAGAGTTATAAACCGGGTTGGTATAAGTTAAACCTCTAAAAGAGCCCAGGGCTTGAATAGCCAGAAATATCGCCAACACGATAAGCACAATGCGGGTCCACTTCATAACTTTTTGAGTTTCTTCTGTGTTCATGTTGTAATCTTAGTTAATAATTATATTTTTTGTATTATATCACAAATGCATTCTACTTTTTAGTGAGCGCCTGCCTTCAATCAAAATATTGAACGCAAGGATAGTAAAACTCACAGACAGAAGTCCGAGCGCAATACCACCCAAGATATCGAGTGCCCAATGAGCCCCAAGATAAAGTCTCGAAAACCATATAAGAATAGCCCCAATAAATGAGCCTGCTACCAGTATGATCTTGCCTCTTAGCGTCTTCATGTAACCAAAGAAAGAGTAAACAAGCAGGAAGAAAAAAGCTGTTGTAACCGTCACGTGCCCTGATGGGAAACTCCATTCACTGGTATTTATAATATTGTAACTAGGTCGTGCGATTTGAAAAGTATTCTTGAGTACTAAAAGCAAGATAACGGAAATTAAAAGACTGGTGATAAAAAGAACAGCATCATAGTGCCTGCCTCGGACAACAAGGAGGGTAGAGATGAGCGCGGTAGCAAAAGAAAGAACGAAGGGGTCTCCTAATCTAGTGATAAAAATAAAAAAAGTCGTTAAAAACGGAGTGCGCATGTGCGTCACGGTCTGCTCGATAACAGTATTAAGTGGAGTAAGGTCGGTGCCTGAAAGTAATCCATCAATAATAATCACTAGCACTAAACTAGAGATCATAAAAACTAGAAGAAATAAAATATTTTTTGCCCAGTTTGGAAACATGGTGGTCTTAAGATTAACACAAAATCAAGTAATTCTAGATAGTTCTCCCCAGGGCGTCCACAATGATCTCGAGCTCCATATTGGCTACCCCAATCACCTTGTCCGCGGCGCCATAATAAATATAAAGGAAACCATCGCGCACTACCATACCACAAGGAAAGACCACATTATTTACAATGCCCTCTTTTTCAAAAGTCTCTTCCGGCTTAAAAATAGTGTCGGTTGAACGAGCCAAGACAATTGTCGGATCCTTGAGGTCAAGTAAGGCTGCTCCAAGTCGATAAGTATGATGATGTTCCGAAACGGCATGATAAAGCAGGAGCCATCCTTTTTTTGTTTTAATTGGAGGAGCGGTTATGCCCACCTTCTTGCTGTCCCAAGTTCCCGGTCTCGGACCAAAAATTCTGATACATTTATTAACTACCTCTGTTTTGAAATCCAGAGAATTAAGAAGATCGCCGCAAATGTCGCTACCAATACGGTGAAGAATAAGATACTTGCCATTAACTTTTTCTGGGAAAATACAGGCATCTTTATCATCAACTCCCGAGGGGGTAATAATTTTAGGTTTTTTCCACTTCCAGCGACGGGAAAGAAAATCCTTTTCTTTGATAGAAGTAATGGCCACTCTAGGGGGCCCTATGCCGTCAAAAGCGGTGTAACTCATGTAAAGGGCACCTCCTACTTTAGTAATACGCGGATCTTCACATCCGGAGTTAGCGTTTGCTATTTTCTTGGTTTCAAAATCTTCGGTTGGCAGATAAACTGGTTCAGGCAATCTCTCGCTTATAGATACCCCATCACGGCTGGTAGCATAACCAATACTTGAAGTATTGTCTTCAGAAAGAGCCCTGTAAAGAATATGGACCGAGCCTTCAAGCTGGACGGCAGCAGGATTAAAAGTGGCTTTTGATTCCCATTTATGATTTTTATCTGGTTCAATGATGGGGTTATGACCGACACGTTGGAAATGCCATCGGTGTTTTGTCTCATCACAAATGCTTGATATCAAATCATCTAAAAACAACCTCACCGAGCAAGTCGTGGTGTCGGCGGCGCCATAATAAATCGTTAAAACATCATCTTGCAAAAGTGCCCCCGAAGGAAAGACTACGTTAGAGACATGGCCCGTGGTCTCATAGGCCTCCTCCGGCGCCAAGATGGGACCTTCGGTGCGACCAATAATTTTGCGCGGGTCCTTTAAGTCAAGGAGAACAGCTTCAATACCGAACTGGGGTCTGATATTTTCTGATGAAGGAAAATAGTGCTCAATATGGGAATAAATGAGGAGCCAGCCGAAGCGCGTTTTAATGGGCGGAGCCCCGACTTCAACATGATCGTGGTCAGTTCTACGAAGATCAATGGTGTGTTTATCCATATCACGAAGCTGTTTCTTCCAAAACATAGGTGACCAAAATTCTTCTACATCATCGGCCTCAACAACAACCATTTTAGCCGGTGGAGTGTCAGTGTAGGCGCTAAAGATCGCCACGACCTTGCCATTCACCCGTTCGGGAAAGAGGGTCATGGCTTTAGCATTAAAGGGTGTGACTAGGTGACGCTCATGGACCTTTTTTAAATCATCCGAGATAGCCACTGCCACCTTAATGCCCTCGGCTGTAAAAGGGAAAAGAGAAAGGGCAGTATAAAAAATATAATAACGACCTTCAAAAAAAGTTACTCGCGGGTCTTCACAGCCAAACTTTTCCCACTCCTCCTCTGGTACGACAAACTGTTTGCGGTCATCAAAGTGAACCCCATCAGGGCTCTTGGCTATTCCTATTGTTGAAATCTTGTCCGGAGATCTAAGATTATCAGAACTGGATATTGCTCGATACAAGCCGTAAATACTGTGACCTTTTTTAACAACAGACATATTGAATGTGGCAGATGCTTCCCAGTGATGGTCACGGCGAGGTACCAAGATGGGATTTTCTTGTGATCGTTTTACTATGAACATGTCACTTTATTTTACTTTGGTCGGTCTGGTCGCTAAGACGATATGCTCATTTTTCATAAGCTTGTCGATAAAATCGTCCAACTTAGTGTAAGCAACGCCAATATGTTTATCACCGCCACCATAATAAATAAAAAGTGTATCACCCTTAACTACAGCCCCGGAAGCATAGATAATGCCGGGTTTCCAATCATTTTCGTACCATTCATCAGGTTCAAGAATTGGGTACTTTGAACGATAAAGAACCTTCTGGGGATTATTAAGATCAAGAAGCATTGTTCCGAGTTTGTAGCGATTAGGGTCACTTTTATCCATAGCATGATAGAAAACGAGCCAGCCATATTTTGTTTTTATAGGTGGGGCGCCAGCACCGCGTATCCAACTCTCCCAAGTATAGTGAGGATAAGTTTTGTCTTCACTTCTAGAACTCGTGATAACCTTGCGACCGCTATGGAGCTCCTCAAGGGTACCTAAGTAGTCCACCTTAACGTCAGGGGACACGCTATGCAGAATAGCGAACTTGTTATCCATCTTCTCTGGAAAAAGCATCCAGTTTTTATGTATTTGATTGGGAGGTGAGAGGAAAAGCATTCTGCGCCAATTCCAACGACCTTGTTCCAAATCATCTTCGCTTATAGATGTTACCCCTACTCTAATCGAGCCCCAGCCGTTGAAAATATTGAAAGTTAGATAGAGGCGACCACCAAGCTTTACCGCTCGCGGATCTTCACATCCACCCCAACCACCCCCAGACATATAAAGCCCCCTATCGTAAGCGAGCCTTGCCGGCGAAGTATACGGGTGATGCGTGGCAAATTCTTGGTCAGTTTCTGGCATATAAACTGGATGTGGATGACGTTTGTCGAAATCAATACCATCCTTACTTGAGGCATAACCAACGCGTGATATGCCATCAGGGCCTAGGGCACGGTAGAAAAGGTGCACCCGATCGCTCGAAACAACAGCTCCCGGATTAAATACCGCTTCTGATTCCCAATAAGAATCCGACTTAGGATTAATAATTGGGTTCAATTTAGATCTCTTGAGATTTAGAGGTCTTACTTTTATTTTTGCTTTTCTTTTTGTCTTTTTGACAACTTTTTTACTTGTCTTCTTTTTGACAACTTTTTTCTTCGTCAGCACTTTTTTCACTATTTTTTTCTTGTTAGGCGCGACCATAGTTATCTTTAATTCTAATGATATCACCTTCATCAAACTTTCCTCTTGATACTTCAAGTATCTCCACATCATTAAGCGGTGCAAAAATGCGATGATTGGTTTCTGCAGAAACCTCAAATTCATCACCTGCTTTTGCGCTAATCAACTTACTGCCAATAGTAATTTCTGGTTCTCCCTTCAACACTCTCCAGAATTCATCTCTATGCAAATGTTTCTGTAAACTAAAAGCCTCCCCATTTTTTAGATAAAGAATTTTAACGGTGCTGGGTTCATTTTTTATAAATTCCCGAAAGCTTCCCCACGGACGCTTTTCAGTGAAAGGTTTGAGTTTGTTCATTTAATTACTATCTTTCAATTGTAACATTTTTAGATTATGTCAAAAGTTCCAAGATAACCTTTTTAGTCTCTTCTGGACCCTTAACTTCCTTATATTCTATACCTAAAGCTAGAACAGGAGCATCATTGCCACCCTCTGAAAACTTATCCCCAACGTAAAGAATGTCGTCCTTGGAGAAATTCGTTAACTTCATGAGTTTTTTGAGTCCATAGCTCTTGTCAATACCACTTCTTGTAATTTCTATAGATGTTGTGCCACCAATACGCATCGAAAAACCGGGCAAATAATTTTTGAGAATTTTTATTATCAGTTCGCGATTTTTATTATCCGGATCCCACTTTTCTTTAAGTTCAATTGGGGCGTCTTGGCCCAAGGCTGAAAAATTGAGTTGAGCCCCACGATCTTCTACCAGTTCTCCGTAAAGTTTTTTAGGTTTTTCCAAACCAGATTCTTCAAAAATGTTTTCAAAAGCTTGGGCAATGTGGGTTTTATCTTCTGGAGACATCGCCGGATCGGCCTGACACTGCCAGTCCCCGTTGTATCTACAGAAAACAGTGCCGTCGGTTGGCAACAGATATAAATTTTCTAATTTTGATCCGTTAGGAAGATGGTCAAGGATCTGCCATTTAAACTGTTCAAAACCAGCCCCGGAAATGATGGCCAGTTGATATTTCTCTATCAGGAGGGAGAGCAGTTTCGCTATTTCTTCATCTAAGGGCAGTTTACTCCGCGTCAGGGTTCCGTCAATATCAAATACAATAGTCTTAAACTTTTTCATATCTATTCCGTGGTCACGCCATCAAATTCAGCCTCATTTGCTACTGCCTCCTCCTTAGTGACTCTCACAATTCCATCGGCATGGTGAGGGGGCGCATAGAGAGTATAGAGTTTGAGAGATTCAGTTTGGGAAGTGTTAACGACGTTATGCTCCGCTCCTCGAGGAATTATGACCACATCACCGTCTGACACTTCATAAGTAGTACTGTCAACAATCACCCTCCCTTGGCCCTTCTCAAACCTAAAAAACTGGTCATTATCTGGGTGTACCTCCATACCAATCTCCTCATTTGGCTTGAGAGACATCAAAACTAGCTGAGAATGCTCGCCTGTATAGAGCACTCTCCTAAAATCAATATTCTCCAGTGAAGCTTCCTCTATATTTTCTTTAAATCCTTTTTTCATACATAAATTATACCAGTTTAAATTCGACGCGGGGGCGGCTAGAGAGAATCGAACTCTCGCGACCAGCTCCACAAGCTGGAGTTCTACCACTAAACTATAGCCGCCATTATGTTTCCCACGAATACTTACTAAGTATAGCGCGGGGCGCTCTCCTTTATACCAGAACGATGGTTAGTAAGTCGAGCGAGGGCAAAAAGAATACTAGAAAGACGATTAAGATATTTAAGAATTTCAGGGTTTATATTATTAAGTTCATCGTTTACTGCTACCACTCTTCGCTCCGCTCGACGAGCCAAGGTTCTTGCAAAATCAAATAAAGCTGAAAGTTCTGTTCCTCCAGCAAGGGAAAAAGTTTTTATCGTAGGCAACTCCTTCTCACATACAGCAACTATATCCTCTATCTCCTTCACCTTATCCGCCGTAATGCCTTTATCCGCCCCAGCAATACAAGCAGAAATCGTAAAAATATTTTCCTGGATATCTCCAACAATATCTTGGGAAGTTTTACCACCAACCTCAAATTTCTCCCCTATCGTTTTAACTTTTATTAAACCCAAGAAAGAATTGAGCTCGTCTAAATTACCAAGCGCCTCGGCCACAGAAGAACTTTTGGAAATACGTTTCTGATCACAACCAAAAAGCTTAGTTTTCCCATCATCTCCTTTACCTGTATAAAGCATAGATACTGTAATCATACACTATGAGTATGCTAGTTTTAAATAATTTTCGTTTCTAGCCCCTGAATAGTCTCCACCATGAATATATCAAACCGCACCCTTCCAATAACCTGACCTCTCTCAGTTTCTATGTCTACCCGCCATTTTCCCTCAAAAACATTTTCCTTTTTAGAAAAACCCCTATATCCTTCGTTTCTTCCGCCCTTTATGGGAAAACTTATTTTACTTGAACTAACCCATTTTTCACTAACATCATCAAAGTATTGCCAATTATGAACCAATTCCACGCTAAGATTAGTAGGAGCAAAAATGGAACTAAAAACATAAACTGGTTGTCCGGGTATTAAATGTATTTTCTGGCTTAAGCTAAACTTTTCTCGCCAAATATTATTGTTCTCACCCAAGACTAGATAGTTCCCATCGATTTGTCTTTCGACATTATGAAACACATCGGCCATCTTCAACGAAAGTGGAATGGGTGGAATAATATTAGTAAAATAAAGAATGTTTATAGAAATGTAGAGGCCAAGTACTACTAAACTTGAAAGCTTACCTGCCTCTTTGTATCTCTCGGGTGCCAAGTGAGCAATAATTAAAACAAAGAGACTAATCAAAACGAGACTTATTCCCCCGCTCGAGAGGAAAACTAAAGCTCCCATTTGTTTAATTAAAACCGGCAAAAAGTAGATAGAGAAAGAAAAAAGGGCCACAAAATAAACTCCAATATGGAAAGCTAACTTTGAATATCTCTTTTTAAAAAATTCGTTGCCGACAAGAAAGATGCCAAGAATTAAAATAAAGGCACCGCCAGTAAAGAGAGAGGCGCTTTTAGAATAAAAAATAACAAAGGCACTAAAAAGTCCTCCAAAAGAAAACTGGAGAAAGAGAGGAAGGAATTCATAAATATTTTCAATAAATTTGTTTCTGGGTCTGTCAGTCTCAAATAAATTTATGATGATAATACTCACGCCAGCAAAGATAAGATAAAGAATGATTAAGAAATTATCCCAAAGAAAATCTACTCTCTTTAAAGTAAAAAAGTCGAAAATAAAACCACTGATCAGGGCCAGAGGTGAAATGTATCTCTCAAATTTCTCGTAGAGTCTCCTCAAAATCTTCAAATATTATTTAGACGCGTTCTTCCCTTTAATAATGCTAGACCTTCTTTATTATACAACTGTAGACAAAAAGTTAGTTTTGGTGCTAGCACAGCATAGCTCTGTTAATACAGAGCGAAGTGGTGCGCGGGAGAGGACTTGAACCTCCACGCCCTTGCGGGCACTACCACCTCAAGGTAGCTTGTCTACCAATTTCAACACCCGCGCATGTTGTTTATATTACTCCGCCTCTATTTCAGAAACCACTTCTTCCTCATCCTTGGTTGTTCTGATGTTTCTCATTTGACGGCTAATCTCTTTGGCCGCCTTCTCGCGTATATAGTAGAGCTTGGCACGGCGAACCTTGGAACGCTTCACCATCTCAACCTTATCTATAACTGGAGAATAGAGTGGAAAAATTTTCTCCACTCCAACACCAGAGGCGGTGCGACGGACCGTGAAAGTGGCCCCGGCCTCCTTGCCGTGTTTAGTAGCAAGTACCAAACCTTCGAAAGCCTGGAGACGGGTCTTGCCCTTCTCCACAATCTTCTGCCAGACACGCACAGTATCGCCAGCTCTCATTTTGAGCGCCTGTCTTTCTTCTATATTTACTGGGCTTATTACTCTGTTCATTTTATTACTAGTGGGTATCACTTTAACACAATAATTGCTTCAATACAAATTAAAGGGCGCTCCGATATGAATCGAAGCGCCCGAGGGACATAAGGGACACAGAGTCTGGAACCTTAGGGCTCCAAGGCCAGTTGCGGGACCACCACGCGAGGCCCGCGCCAGGCGCCCCAGACGCAGCCGTCCGAGAAGCCGCGCAACGAACACGCCGAGGCCGACGACAAGCATGTCCACGCTGGCAACAAAGACATCCTTGTCCTTAGCGATGGTCTCCTTGCCGTCGGTTGCCTCGATGGTAATCTGCGACCACCAGAGGAGATTAGGCTAAGCATTCCGTATTTCATTTCATTCTCCTTTGAGCTTCTCGCTAATGGATTCCTCAGCTTTTAAGGTACTCCCTATCTTTTTCAATTATACACCTATTTAGATGAGAGATTAAGGATTTCTGTGGTTTTAATTTGTGGCTTTTAAATATAGGTTTTTATGGCTTTAGAAAAATCCTCTGGGTAAGGAGCCTCTACAGTAACCTGCTTACCTGAAACATTTTTGAAAGTGATAGAGCGAGCATGAAGGGCTAAACGATTGAATCCTAGTAAAATTGGTTTATTGGAGGCATAAAGCTTGTCGCAAATAACTGGATGATGAATAGCTTTGAAATGCACTCTGATTTGGTGTGTCCTCCCTGTTTTTGGTTTCGCTTCTAAAAATGTGTAGCTCTTATCAATAGACCTTTTAATAACTTTAAAATAGGTGAGGGCTTCCCTCTTCTCGCCTCGGGCGCCTCTTTGGGCGGACCACCTTCTAAAATTGCTAACGCTTTTGCCTATAGGAAGATTGATAGAGCCCAAATCATCTTTAATGTTGCCGTAGACGAATAGATGGTAGACCTTATCTATCTTTCTATTTTGAAACTGTTCTTTGAGAGTTTCGTGCCCTACATCTGTCTTTGCTAGAAGAAGCACCCCAGAAGTATCTCTGTCGATTCGATGCACAACTCCAGGACGTTCTATGTCGCGAAGCTTTTCACCCACATCTTTAGACTTGGGATATGCTGACGCAAACCATTCAGACACACTTGGCTCTACAGTACGCCCATCTGGGTGCACGATTAAACCAGCCGGCTTGTCGATGGCCAAAATATCGTCATCTTCATAGAGAATGTTTTTAGATAGGTTGATCATTAATTTATAACTAATTCTGCAATCTTTTCAATCCATCCCTTAATAGTAAGGAATAACTTCGTGTCATGAACATATATGTCCAACGTACCGTAAGGCAACATTTGTCTTTTTTGCAAACTTCCTTTACTTGGTTTGGTATACGTCTTATAAAACTGTGCCAATGGTATTCCAGATATTAGAGACCAGTATTTCTCGGCCTTATACACAGAAGCATTTTCAAAAGTATGTATGTGCCCACGAAATTTTTCTTCCGGCACCTTGCATACTTCTCGAAAAAATCTCATCATGACCTTGATAATTAGCGGATCACTATTTGCCAGACTAACAGTCCAATTCCCCACTTTTCTACCCTCTCCCCAATAAATCATCGCCCCCACTAATTTTAATTCCCTTATGGTTAAATTTGTAAAATCTTCTTTCGCCAGATCCATTATGGCTCGCCTTTTATTTGCTATATTCGCGAGACGACTTATCCTCCTCCTCTCAATAGACTCAACACTCCTTCCTCGTAGTGATATCTTATTTTTCTGTGAACGGGTCAACACAATGTCGCGAGTCCAAAAACTCACACTTGCCTTTGAATAACCGGTTTCTTCAATAATTTGATTCATTGATTTACCTTCCTGTCGTAACTTCCGAGCGTGTTCCCTTTCTTTAACTTTCATAAGTAAAGTATAACATACTTAATATCAATTATCACAGTCTAATATTGTGATTTAACCAAAATAGTGTATAAATAAAGCACGCGCGCTTAGCTCAGTTGGTTAGAGCGACTGTTTTACACACAGTAGGCCGGGGGTCCGAATCCCTCAGCGCGCACTAGGACTAAATTTGCCGAGGTGGCGGAATTGGTATACGCGCTGTGTTCAGAACGCAGTGAGGGAAACCTCATAGGAGTTCAAATCTCCTCCTCGGCACAAAGTTTTATGAAGCGTACGACGTCTCTAGAGATGGGTCGTGTAGGATGAGCGAATCGCGTGGGTCACAAAGTTCTTTTTGAAGCCGTGTTTTGTCGAATACATCGGACGATCCAAGAAAGCGCAAGATATGTTCCATGTCACGCACCGCGTTGTAGAGACAGACTGATGCCCCCGGCGAAGGTGTCATATTAAAGATCATGTTGTCGGAGATTATTTTTCCTTCACCGAGAAGTAATTCATGTGTATTTGTATTCACGCGCTGTAATCTCATGCCACCAAATCCGCGAGCGCGAACAAAATCCGCTCCCGTCAACGTCGGTACGATTTTTCGCACTCGTTGTGCGAAAAAGTATGGCGCAATAAGTGGTATTTCATACAAAAGATTTCTCAGAAGATACCAGAAGCGCAAAGGGTCAAGCAATATAACGGCAAAACTTCTCCATGTGCGAAGTCGGTGAAGACCGGAAACCGCAAAGTAATCTAGCGAAGTTTTCCAACTTCGCGCTTCAAGAACAGGGAAAAATCTAGCAGTCGGACCCCAACGAGTTTTTCCCTCCACGCGAACATCCGGATCGCCATGAATGGCAGAGAAAGGGAGTCGTGGCTCCTGCACGGTGTAGACCTTTCCCTTCAGAACCTCATTCGTGAAGAAAAAAGTGCCCGCAACAGGAATAAGCGAGAACTCCTTACCAAGTCCGAGACGTTTGGCAAAGAGAAGCGAATAGGCATCAGCATCGAAAACAACGACGCGTGCTCGGAGCGTCTGGCTGTTCGCACACAACACTTTCCATTGACCATCTGCATCGCGCTCCACGTCGGTTACCGGGGAACCTAGAAAAATCTTAACACGCCCGGAGGCATCGGCGCGCGCGAGTGTCTGGTCAACCAATGACTCTGCGAGCTTCTGGTAGTCGACGGCATATCCCATTTGCGCGAGTGCCACTATTGGCTCGTGTGGTGGCCGTCCGCGCACCACCATCGGCTCTATCTCTTCGATACCGGCACGATTCAATTTCTTTAGATTCGGAAAGATTGTGTGGATATTCTCAAATCGTTCCTCTAATTTTGCAACTTCCTCCTTACCCACGCCAAGAACCATTTTGTGAGTAGGAAATAAAACCCTTGAACGTATTTCGAGTGGAAGCGCCTGTGCATAATAGGCTACCATTGAAGAGGCGGAGGCTACTTCCTTCACTTTCTCGACCGAATAGTTGGTCTCGATGTCTCCGATATGCAATGTCTGGCTATTGTTGTTCGCGCGAGAATTGACGGAACCAATTTCTGCATGTTTTTCGACGAGCGCAATACGAGCGATAGAAGTATAGCGGGCAAGGATGTACAAAAGCGCCGTTCCGGATGCGCCCCCACCAACTATTACCACATCATATACTCCATCTTCTTTCATATTTGGTCTGTATGTTTTTTATTATACCAATAATTTAATAATGTGTGAACTATGTACAAATAGTGAGACCCCCGAGGTTTAACCTTGGTGGTTCAAGCCCTCTACCGCCCATCAGAATGGAATTGACAGGTGATACACTTATGATACACTTGAATATATGCCTACAATAAAAAAACGTATCAATATAAGTGTCTCCAAAGAACTCAACAGCGCTTTAATTAAACTTGCCAAACGCGATCAAGTCCCCCAAGCAACCAAGGCAGAGCACTTACTCCGTTTCGCGCTTGAAATGGAAGAGGACAACACTCTCAATGTCATAGCTGAAAGTCGCGACACCTCGTCTGCCAAATTTATCATCCACAAAACTGCATGGCGTTAAGTTTTGAAATTTTATATCACTCCAAAGTAGTTACCGATGACATCGTTAGCCTTCCCAAACTTTGGCGTAACAAAATTAGACTGGCGATAAAAGAGAAACTTACTACGGCCCCAGATTTTTATGGGAGACCACTACGCAGGTCTCTAAAGGGCTACCGAAAACTTCGGGTTGGAGATTATCGTGTTGTTTTTAGAATAAATAAAAACAAAGTTTATGTTCTAGCAATCATGCACCGCTCTGTGGTGTATAAAAAAGTTCCCAAGAGATTGTAATCTGAAATTCATCGAGGCGAAACTTTGATGGTTATCTACCCAGCGAAAATTAACTAAGTTTTGAAACAACAAGATTAAACTGGTCACCGCGGTCATACTCATTTTTAAACATACCGAAAGAAGCGAAGGCGGGGCTTAAGATTACAATATCTCCCAAAACAGCATCAGATATCGCAGTGTTAAATGCACCCTCCAAAGAGTCATAAGATTTCTCGCCTCCCCATACGCGCTTCGTGCCAGTACCACTAAGGAAATAGACTTTTTTGCAATGTTCGGCAATAGATTTTTGCACCCCTCTCATATCCAAACCCTTATCTGCTCCTCCAGCAATCAAAAGTATATTTCTTTTTTTATCTGGATCAAGAGCTTCGAGTGCAACTTTAGTAGATTCGGGTGTAGTGGAGCAGGTGTCATTATAAATTTTGATACCCTGTAGTTCTCGTACCAACTGCAGTCGTCCTTCAACACCATTGAAAGTTTCGACACCTTTTTGAATATCTTTTTCATCTAGACCAAATATTCTTAAGGCCTCAATGGCTAAAGCAGCATTAGACTGATTGTGTTCCCCGAGTATTTGCAGTTGCCAGTTTTTCGGAAAATCTTTTAAGCCGATTATAGATACTTTGGATTTTATTTTCGATGAATAATTAAACTGCTTTAAAAATGGGGCGACTTGTCCCCCAACCACCACATGGTCAGCGGGACTTTGATTCAAAAAAATATTTGCTTTATCTTTAAAATAACTCTCTAAATCGCTATGATAATAATTCATATGGTCGGGCATAAACGTGCTAAATATCGCAATATGTGGACTTAAATGCACCTCGCCAAAACCTTGTAATTGCCAAGAGTCTAGCTCTAAAACAGCTATAGTCTCTGGAGTTACCTCACCGATCTCTTCAAGTGTCGACATCCCACAAATATTGCCTCCCATTAAAACTTTTTTACCTGCTGTTTTTAAAATATGTGTTACGAGATAAGTAATTGTAGATTTACCGCGCGTACCAGTAATACCGATAGTGGTAACTCCAGAAAGTTCTACGAAAAGATCTGTGCTCATACGAACAGGAACATTATTTTTCTTTGCTTCTGCAATAAATGGAGAACCGAGAGGTATACCCGCTGCTTTAATAATCAAATCTCTATTTTGAAAATCTTCTAACCTGTGCCCGCCGAGATGAAATTGAATATCGGGAAAATCTCTTAACTCTTTTAAAGAAGATTGGAGTTCAGATCGAGACTTTAAATCTGTCACCACTAATCCTGCACTACATTTAGCCAAGTATCGCGCATCCCCTACCCCGCGCCCTAAAAGACCGAGGCCCATGAGAGTAATGCGCTTGTTTTGAAAATATTTTTTAGAATCTTGCATGTAACCCATCATGCAATATTCATGAGAGTTAATAAAGCTCATAAAAATAAGCCCCGCTTGATGCGGGGCTTGGATATCAAGCTATTTCAGAAATGAAGCCGATGTCGGACCTCCATTTGTGATCCGGTCGAAAGTGGCAAACATTAAACGACCTGTGAAGATCGCTGCGACCGAAACTTAGGAGATACTGGTCTCCCTTGAGAACAATCGGCTTGTGAATACCAATAAGCCACCAGAAACCCATATCGTGGAGCTCCTGGTCTGAAAGATTCTCTTCCAAGAAACACACCGCCCCGGGACTGGTTTGTCGCCAACCGAGCCTAAGGATTTCGGTGTAAATCTTATTGGTGACGCGTTCATCACCCCTAAGATAGCTCGCCCTGAAAAGGACAAGCGTCTTATCTGTATTAACACCGACCGGTTCCTCCAAGGAGCGGAGAATCCTTTTGGCTTTAGTGCAGACACCAGTCCTTCTCCCCTTCATTCCACGTAGCCATTCTCTCCCGGTCATTTTTTTCCCATTGTTAATGGCAATAAAAACGGCCTCTTCTTCCTTCAAGGAATAATGTGCTAATCCTGCCATCGTAACATTCTCCTGTATGTGTGTTTGGGAACTAAAAACTATCTCGGTACTTTATAAACCTATTTTTCGATATTGTCAAGAAAAATGGTGTCCCCGGCAGGAATCGAACCTGCATCAAAGCCTTAGAAGAGCTCTACTTTATCCATTAAGCTACGGGGACAAGTGAGGAACAGAGGAGATGCTTGCATATCCTATGGTTCCGAACGCCATCCCCGCCGCGAAGCGACAGGGGACAAGTGAGGAACTAGTTCATCGTAGCTTTCTTAGAGCGAGGGGTCAACGGACGGGATTCCTGCCTTCTTCATTTCCGTAAATTCAAGGGCCTTGGCTCCGTAATAAGAAACGGTTTCTACCAGAAGAGCGCTGTCAAATATTTGCCCCTCTTGCCCCACCGACTTTTCTGACACAAAGATTTCTCCCTTATCAACCCCAATAAAAATATAAACAGAGAAACTCACAAATGCGATAGCGAGAATGGCTGATGAAATAAAAATAACTTTCCAATCAGCCTCTGGGCTTGTGCCAAATCCAAACAAGTTACCGCTAAACTTCAGGTCTGATTTTTTAAAAAATGTTTTTAAGTTTTCCATATTTTAATCAAATGAATGTATTGAGAACACAATTCTCAAGCGCCAACTATCTTCGGCTTGCGAAAGTATCGACTCCTCTATCATAACTCGATAAGGCAAACTCTCTAGGGCATGCAAGAAAGCCGAAGTGGCAGACCAAGACCCCCCCGCCTCTACCACCATACGAATAAGGTCTGGGTCAGAGGTGGCGCTCTCTTTCCTCTCAACAGAAGCAATCTTGGTATTAAGCTTAAGGACTTTTCCCTTCTCCTCGATACTTTCTATGAGAGAAACCAGTTTGTCGTTTGTAAAAACAAGTTCATCTAGGGCGGTGATTTCTTCTCTAGAATTAGCTTGTATCGTTTTTATGGACTGGGTAAGACCACCTGCTTCTGTTACTTGACGAGCTTCGTTGAGAAGTATAGAGGTCTCTTGGTTTTTCGATCTAATATCAGATATACCAAAAACAATGACAGCTAATAAGATTAGAAAAGCCAGAGAAAAGAATCCTATGATTACTTTAGAATTTTTGAAAATCATATGGGCGAAAATTTTATCTGGAAACTTATCTCTTTATCCTTGGCCAGATCAGAAACAGGTAGCGCTACGTTGGAGAAGTAGCCCGATGCACTTAAGCGGTCTTTAAAAGCTACTAGAGCTTGACGATTCGAAGCCTCTCCACTAACCGAAAGGACTACTTTGCCCGCCACCTTTCCCCAGGAGAAATTAGTGATACTAATACCACTAATCTTTTGTTCTAAAACTTTCTTAATAAAATCTGACGGTCGATCCACATCAAGTTTGGAAGAAAGGGCCTCGAGACGCTTATTGGTCTCTGCAAGCCAGGCTTGGAGCTCTGCCTCATTTTCCTTGAGACTAGAATTATCTACGACCCTATCCCATTCGAAAGCCTCTTTATAGCGAAGGTCTGAGAGAATGTAAGAAGGCAAAAGTCCTATGATTCCTATCACTAGTATTGAGACGAGAGCCATAATGATTACTATCGCTCGACGCAGATGATACTCATGCGAGACCTTCTCTCTCTCTTCTTCTGTAAGTAGTTTAAGCATATTTATTTCCCTCTGGGTAAGACTGCCCCTATGGCAGTAGTGTATTCCAGAGATTCTTCAAAAGACATTTTTTCAATATGGTGCTTAGGAGACATGTTCAGCCAAATATCCGCTTTGGCATAGTTAAGATTACTTTCACTCATAAACTTTTTGATAAACTCGTCTTTGCTCCCCCCGTGTCCACATAGGATCGCTTTCTCAATCTTTCGTTCTGGTTTGCCGGATTTAGCATTGCGGATATCCCAGAAAGCAAGCACCTTACGCATCTCCGCTTTCATATCGCTCAAGTTCGAAAACAGATCTTCTCCACCAATACTATAAGCCGAGGTAGTACTGAATTGCACCACACTGTCTTCAACAATATAGAAACCGGTCTTTTTCCAAGAAAGATTAATAATAAGGTGGGGGCCTTTATCATCTTGGTGAATAAGCGCCCTAGCAATGGCTTGGGATTCGAGTTTGAAAGAAATAGGGGTAACACCAACCGATTCAAAAAGACTTACATAAGCACTGACAATCTCTTTGGGTAAAACAAATACTGACAAAGTGATTTGGCGAGCGACCTTATCTTCCTTGATTATCTCGAAATCAAAGACAGATTCAGCGAGAGTTACCGGGGCATTCTCCTCGATGATAAAGGCAACGGCATCTCTCAACCCTTCTGGGGCAACCCAACCGATTGTGGTGGTAAAGAGATAAGCTCTCTCCTCTGGTAGGACAGCGTGGGCGTAACGAATACCATAGTGCGAGACAAGTTTCTGCAAAACGGGCGCAAGAGCGGCTGGGCTGGTAATAAGACCAGACTCAACTGCGCCCTTGGGATTATCTACCTTGGTAGCGTGTACCAAATCAAACCGGTCTTGGAAGATTCCTCTACGCAATTGCACAAATTTAGTATCGTTGTCTGCAATAGCTATCCCCGTAGTTGAAAGCAGGAGAAATTCTGGTACGGGGAAAAAATCAATGAAAGTTTTCCGTCTTGTCAGTGAAATCATACCTCTTTATTATACACAGTATCAATAAAACTCTTAAGAATAAGCGCCGCCGCCGAGGCGTCAGTCATCTTGGTCTGCCCTTGGTCTCGTCTGGCCTCAACTGTGGTAAATATTTCTGGTTGGAAGATTACGCCAATCCCCTTTTCTTCAAGCTTCGCTTTAAACTTTGCTATCTCTGTCTGAATTTTATTCGGACGGCCATCTAGATTCTTTGATTCTCCCATAACAATAGTCCCGACATCCTCTTTCTCCTTAAGTTCTAAAACTTTATTTAAAAGTTCGCGGTCATTTGCCCAAACCGCATAGGGCAAAGCGAAACCTTGCGAATCATCAGAGAGAGCAATGCCGACACGCTTGGTGCCATAGTCTATGGCCATTAGTTTCGTCATATAGAGAATTATAGTACAATTGAGATACTTATATGGAATCAATAAACTTATTGGCTGGGCTAGTGGGCGTTAATCCTATACTTGTTGCTCTTGCCATAATCTGGTCACTCGTGTGGAAAGGTCTAGCTCTCTGGAAATCAGCGGGGCTTAGACAGAAATATTGGTTCATCGCTATTCTCATTATAAACACCTTGGGAGTCCTCGAGATTATTTATATCTTCTTCGTAGCCAAGAAATACAAAGTTGAGGTTATAGAAAAGACGGAGTAAAGTGATCGGATTGGAGGCGTCGCATAGTGGTTTAGTGCACCGGTCTTGAAAACCGGAGTCTCGCAAGGGACCGAGCGTTCGAATCGCTCCGCCTCCGCCAGTTAGGAAATATCCGAACGGAACTGACTGGGCTCGGCGGGCGGAATTCCCCCCACACCCCCCTTCCGCCCGCCTCGCCTTGCCTGCCCGACCGATAAGCGGGAACCGGAGCGGAAAGGCAAACTGCCAAAGAACCTGTCAAAAATGTCGGCTCAAACTTTATGAAGGCCAAAAGTGGGCTTTTCTTGAAATACTTTAAGAATTTTGCTATCATAGTATTGTAATCAGTATAATACAAGTAATGATATCAAAGTATTGAAACTATGGCAACGATTGGTGAAAACATCAAAAGGGTACGAAATAAACTTGGCTTGACTCAAGACGATTTAGTGAGAAAGTCTGGTGTAAAGCATACAACACTCACAAAAATTGAGAGTGATGTTGTCGTCAAGCCAAGCGTGCAAACGGTCGCCAAGATTGCCAAGGCATTGGGTGTTCCAATGGAAGAATTAGTAAAATGATAATACTACATAGGAGATACAAAAATCATAAGTAGTAATTTAGTCGAATTGCTACTATGATATAATAAATAATAAAAACAATTAACCAACAAAACCTATGAAAAAAACATTCATATCCAGTACATTTGCATTAGTAGCCCTGTTTGTATTTGCGAGTGGCACCGCTTTTGCGCAAAGCCCACAAATTACACTTCCTTCAGCTGGTTTGACACCCGAAAGTTCTTTCTATTTCCTTGATCGTCTGGGCGAAAATCTACGACAATTTTTTACCTTCAATCCCGAAGCAAAAGCCAAGCTCCAAATTGAATTTGCGGGAGAACGTATTGCGGAAATTAAGGTCATGGTTGAGAAAAAAGGCGTTAACGCCAAAGGACTTGCAATAGCCGAGTCGCTTCTTCAAGCCAATGTAGCATATGCCGCAGAGATTGTAAGTGAAGAGAAAATATCTGGCAAAGATGTCGCCGCTCTTGCCAAAACGCTGAATGATGAGTTTGACGCGCGGGATAAGCTTTTGGAACAAACTTTCAAAGACGCCAAGGCGCAACTCAAAGCCCAGCGCAAAGAAATCAAGACAAACCTTCTTGCCGAGGCACGCCGTGTCGGAGATACCGCGCAGATAGCAGTATTGGAAGCCCAGCTCAATGATATTGACGGGCAGATTGATGCGTTGGGGCAGAAAAAGGATCAGCTTGAAAATTCTCTTCAAAACGAACAGGAAAAAATAGAGGATGAAATGAGTGAGGACGATCAGAAAGAAGAACTCGAACAGAAAGAAGAACAAGAAGCAGAAGAGGCAGAGGAAGCAGTAGAAGCGGAAGAACCAGAGGAAGTTGACGAACCGGAAGAAGCTGAAGAACAGCAAGGGGCAGACGAAAAGGATAATGAGAAAGATAATTCTCAAAATTCAAATTCCTCAAATCAGGGCGACCAAAACACTAATAAGATAGAAGATAACGAATAAGAGTTACTGGAATTGTCGCCAAAGAAAAACTTGAAATCATCCTTTCCGCCCGCCGAGCCCAGTCAGTTCCGTTCGGATATTTTCAAACAGACACCGCCAAACTATTATATTAGTTCCCTTTCCCCATCCACTTAAAAAGAGCTATACTTTTATCTGCATGAAATTAGAGGGTGATACTAAACTAGACTATATCGATGTCCTCATTCGTCCGAAAAAGAGCGCCCTTAGCAGTAG